>Ga0134105_1000193_pt1 | contig 74241 bp, 65 predicted proteins | sample 16_3_2metaG_FD_94457 | JGI IMG/M metagenome (GOLD analysis project Ga0134105, IMG submission 94457) | Switchgrass degrading microbial communities from high solid loading bioreactors in New Hampshire, USA - 16_60_3.3_214_A3 metaG | ecosystem: Engineered > Bioreactor > Semi-continuous > Anaerobic... | reverse complement strand
CCTCCTAATCCATGCTTTCAACAAAAGTGATTTTTTAAATCACTTTATTGTTTGTGCAACAGCACTTTTTTTGATGACGCAACAAGTTTTTCTCTGTACACTCTGCCGGGTGTGTCGTGAATATAAATATTTAAAACCCAGGACATGACAAGTTGACCCCAACTTGTAAACCTAGGCTCTGTAACAAACATACTTCACGCATGTATGTACAATACATGTAATACACGCGTTAATGCAAGATGTACAGTGACTTGTCGCCCGGTTTCTATGAATCGGACATTCTCCATTGAAGTTCCCCGGTTAACCGGCAATCTCCAACTTCATCGTATGCCATGTCACAACAGGCAACATTATACTATAATTTTTTTTCCATGACAAGTATTTTTTATTAAAATTTTTAATAACCCCGGCAAGCAATTTCTGTATTATTCATTTTCCAGGTAATTCCACATAATATATGCATTTTCATGAGTGTCGCTGTAATAATTCTTTCTCAAGCCTTCAATTTTAAAGCCGAAATTTTTATACATCGATATGGCTGCCGTATTGCTTTCCCTGACCTCAAGGGTAAGACCCCTTATGTTGTTTTTTCTTGCCAGATGAATTATTTCCTCCATTAACCTGCTTCCGATTTTCATCCTCCGGTACGCAGGATCAACGGCTATATTTGTAATATGCCCTTCGTCCATTATAATCCACAAACCCGCATATGCCACGATTGCACCCGAAATTTCGGCAACAATATAATGAGCCCGCGGGGTTTGCAGTTCATCAAAAAACATCAGTTTGGACCATGGGCTTGTAAATGATTTCTTTTCTATATTAAGTACATTTTCTATGTCTTCAATTCTCATTTGCCTTATTACAAGTCCGTTTTCCATAAGTTTAGCTCCGCGATAACATGTCCCTCATTCTTTCAGCCTGGGATTTTCTGTGATAATTTGGAACGGCATGGAAAGCATCGGTTACAATGCCGTTATTCTGCATCAGCCAGGCAAGATGTGCCACCGTTGCCGCCCTATGCGTAAAAATGTCGTCGGATGCAAAACGTGCATTAATCCCCTGGTCTTTTATATAATCCTTATACAGAGGTACGGCATCCCCTACAAAATGTATCGGCATATCATATTTTTTAAGTATGCTTATCAGTTCATCCAATGCCATTCCTGAATCTTCGTGCAGAACCGATACCGACCCGTCACCTGTTCTATAAAGGCCTGTATAAACCTGGCGGTTTCTTGCGTCCATTATGGGGCATACCAATCCGTCGGGCTCATTTACCGTATATGCCAGACCCATAAGAGTGGACACTTCCACAACAGGTTTATTCAGGGCGTAAGCCATTGCCTTGATTGTAACCACACCTATCCGCAGTCCGGTAAACGAACCGGGACCGTTTGCAACTGACAGCAAATCCAGGTCTTCGGGTTTATAATCAAGCATTTCCAGGAGTGAATCTATCATCGGAATAACTTTCTGTGAATGGGTTTTACCATTGCGCACAGTTATTTCACCGATTAAATAACCATCCTTTGCAACTGCAGCTGATGCTGCCTGTGCCGAGGTATCCAATGCAAGTATAATCATTTTATATCCAGCCCCTTTACAGTAATCCTCCGTTTATCTTCGCCTTCTGCCAGCCGTTCGAAATTAATCCATATTGATTTCGGTGGTATGAGATTTGGTATCAGATCAGCCCACTCAATTACGCATATATCTCCCTGATACAGGTATTCTTCAAATCCTATTTCGAACAACTCGTCCTCATCCGAAATACGGTAGACATCAAAATGGTGCAGGTTAAACTCAGGCCCATTATAAGTCTGCACCAAGGTAAATGTGGGGCTTGTAACATATTCGTCAATTCCCAATCCCCGGGCCAGGCCTTTTACAAATGCTGTTTTTCCCGTACCCAGATCTCCCGATAAAGCAATAATATCCCCTTTTTTAAGTTGTTTTGCCACTTTTTCGCCAAGTTTAACCGTATCCGATTCACTTTCAGAAATCATTACGTACATCATTATCTCCACACATATAAAAATGATCTGCCTAAAGCCCGTACCTTATGTACTTACGAACTTATTTACAGCCGCTCAGGCATTCACATTATAACACAGCATATACCGGCTGCAAAATTATATATTTATTCCTGCAGTACCCAGGGAAGAATTTTCCCGACAGTATACTCTGCCGCCTCTTCTTCGGTAAGAATTTTTGCCCACGGCACCCTATTGTCCATTTTCCCTCCAGGGCCAAAGCTGTTATATTCAGCATAAAAAACGGTACTTTCACTTTCAGGCTTATTCCAGTTATGCCATCCTTCACTCTTAATATGTTCATCCATATAACAGTTTATAAAAACAGTTTTAGCGAAATTTCTCCACGGTCTTCCCAGATAGACTGTAGAAGGTTTGCATTTTCCCAAAAGCCTGCAGTTAATGAAGACATACCCGTATTTTATGCCTTCAGGGGTTGATGCAGCAGTAATATATCCGTTTACGCCATTTTCAGGTTCCCCCCTGTCCAGGGAAATGATAGTACAGCCATTAAAAACCGCTGTTGCAGAACCGAATATAAAGTCCACATCGCCTTCTATCAAGCAGTTTTCGTAATAATGGCTGCCCATTCTTCTTTCTTTGTCCTGCCCCGGGCCTTTAAATCCGTCTTTTATAATAGGATTTGGCGGGAGCGGCGCGGTAAACAGGGTATCCTGATGCCCTGTAAAACGGCTATTCCTGAATACCACACGATCTGCATCCACATATGCGGCAAGGGCTTGTCCTTTGATTAAACCCGATCCTGCCGAATTCTCAAAAGTGATATTGCGGGCCTCAAACCCGTCCCCTGTGATAAGAACGGTATATGAATTGAAAGTGCCGTATTCTTCCCCGTTATCGAATAATTTCCTGGCGTAATCGTCATAGGTTATAACCGTTGATTCTGCATCTTCACCAATCAATGTAACATTAGGCCTTTTAATATGCAGTTTTTCTTTGTACACTCCCTTTTTAATGTGTATAACAACACGGTCATTGTCATTTTTGCTTTCCAATGCTTTAAGTGCATGTCCCAGCGATATATAATCGCCACTTCCGTCAGCTGCTACAATCATGGTATTTTACTCCTTTCATCCTTTATATATCAACGACTTTTTCCAACTAATTATGAGTATATTTTATATAAATTCTTTTTACAATTATCTTCATGACTTAAAATAAAAAAACCCTGTCAGGTTATTTTCTGATAATATTTCCCGACTGGTCTTTTATCAGGCCGAATAATTTTATCATAAACGGCGGCACCGGAATCCCTAAAATTATCAGGTTCTGTATTATGCTCAGGCCCTCTGTCCCGATAAGATATATATATACTGCCAGCGTAATGGAATTTCCGATGGGAATATTCAGCCCTGCGTCGCTTGTTAAATAATTAATCAAAAACTCGATTAGAATTGTAATAAGTATAAGCACAAGGTAAGACAGCTTTTTTAAAGCCCCAGTTATGCCCTTTTTATAACTGAAACCTCCTTCCTTCGTCAATCCGCAAACAAGTCCCGTTATATAATCCAATACCATAAACGCTGCCAGAATTACAAACACTTCATGCATTGATTCGGAAATATATGCGATAATCACAACCAAAGATCCTATGAAAGTTTTTGCTTCCAAAGCCTGCATCAGCTTGTACATATATTACAACCCCCTTCAGATAGGATTAATTCATTATATGCATATCCTGAAAATTTGACAAAACCTGCGCTGATGCATGGCAGGCATATTCAATTAAGCATGCGGGAGGAAACATAAGCACCGGTTGTAAAGCTTCTCCCGGCCGGACGAATTTCCCGTATTCAGTCCTGTATGTATAAAAGAGTTTTTTCAGGCTCGATTTCAAGCAAAAGAAATGCTGTTTTTATCAATGAGTTTATTGAGATAAAAAAAGACCGGGAGACCCGGTCCAAAAACAACAAAGATAAGTATTATAACAGTTTATTTGGATTTGCGCCATTCATCATACTGTCTTTGCATTTCGGCAATCAGTTCATCCACACCGGCGGCCTTAAGCTCCTTTGCGAATTGCTCAACTGTGGGTTCAATTTCTACAGAACCTGTGAACAATTGCTTGTAATATGCCTGGACTACATTCTTGCAGGATGAAACCTGGGTTTCAACATTGGTTTTGTCAAATACGAAACCAAGGCTGTTCAATACCAATCCCTCATCGTTATATGCAAGGAATTTATCCCACTTCTGAGGATCTTCATTGCTCATCAGATAGTCTTTGAACTGATCTCCGAATTTCCAGCCATGGCCGGGGTTATAGCCTGAATTTGCAGGATCAATCAATTCTATAACATTATCGGAGAGTTTCTTGTAATGTACATTTTCAATACCATAGTTAAGCAGGTTCTTCAGGTATTTGTCGGTATACAGCATTTCTATGAACAGGAAAGCTTTCTCGGGATTCTTTGAAGCTGCGGGAATTGCAAGGAGAGCACCTGTTGTTTCGCGGTTGGACATAACCGGACGTGTAACGTCAACCTGTACCCACTCAATACCTGTGCTTGCAGTCATTTCATCATCTTTACCCGGTTTCAGGGACTGGGAAGCTGCAAAATATTTTCCGGACTTCATAAGTTCAACCTGATTCTGCATTGTTGCAGCATCGGGATGGATGTATCCCTTGTTCATCCAGTCTCTCATGAGCTTGTAATGCTCAATGCTTTCGGGTGCAAGGAAGTGGTTTATAATCGTGTAATCCCTGTTATCAGGATACAAAGCACCGGGAACATCATCGTCGCTGATGCGGTCCCAGTCGAGAAGCTGGAACGGAGCATCCATTGTTGCAATACAGAGAGGTGTTATTTCAGGTTCATTTTCCTTTATTATCTTCAATAATGGTTCAATTGCTTCTATTGTTTTAATATTGCTTGTATCCATCTTGTATTTTTCAACAAGGTCCTTTTTGAGAAGCCATCCCCAGTTATGAACTTTTTCCTTGTTGGTTGGCAGTGCGTAATTCTTGCCGTTAATGGCAGAACCGTTAAGGAAGTCTTCACCGAGTATTTCTTTTATTTTCGGATATTTTGCCAAATACCCGTTAAGCTCTGTGAAATAGCCTGATGCTGCATTAACATTGTAGTTAGCTGCCCAGTTTGCTGTAAATACAATATCAAGTGGTTCACCGGCTGCCAATGCTGTATTTACTTTCTGATCATATTCATCGCCCCAGCCAAATACATATAAATCCAGGGTAACGTTAAGCTTATCCTTCAGGTACTTGTTCACTTCTTCAAGAACTTTCGGGGTATCGGGTTCCTGTCTGTTTCCTACGAGATACCATGTAAGTTTTACTGCAGGTTCTTCAGATTTGGTTTTACCGCTATCTGCAGCGACTGTAGGTGTAGCTGTTGTCCCTGTTCCGGATCCTGAGCCCTGACCGGATGTCGGTGGTGAAGAGCAACCGGCCAAAATAAGAGTAAGAGCTGTAACCAAAATCAGTAACAAGCTGCAAATTCTCTTTGTTTTTAACATAAAATTCCCTCCTTAAATGAATTTAATATCTAAACCGTATAACCGGTTTCAGCCTTTAACAGCACCAATGGTAAGACCTTTGACAAAATATTTCTGGAAAAACGGGTAAGCAAATATGATCGGGCCTATCGACAAAACCGCTATTGCCATTCTTGCACTTTCACTGGGTAATTCGGCAAGGATTTTTGATGATTCTGAAAATTGCGCGCTGCCGCTGACTAGATACTGTATACTGTTTAATGTCTGGTACATCAAATATTGAATATTATACAGCTTGTACTCGGTTACAAACATAAGAGGGAGCCACCAGTCGTTCCAATATCCCAAGGTGCAGAAAAGTCCGATTGTTGCAAGACCCGCCCTGCACAATGGCAGTACAATGACAAAGAAAGTCCTGAATTCTCCGGCTCCGTCTATTTTCGCAGACTCGATAATTGACTCATGGATGGTGGTTTTGAAGAATGTTCTCATTATCATCATATACCACGCATTCATCAAATAAGGGATTATCATGACCCAAATGGTATTCTTGATGGGTATCAGCTGTGTATATACCATATACCACGGAACCAGCCCGCCACCGAATATCATGGTAAAATACGCGAAAAAGGAGAAGAAATTCTTGTATTTAAAGCTCTGACGAGACAGCGGATATGCGTAAAGGCAGATAACCATGAGGCTTAAAACAGTGCCCAAAAGCGTTACCAGTATGGATACACCGTAGGCCCTCCATATTGTATCACCTGCGGTGATAACATAGTCATATGCTTTAAGCGAGTATTTCTGCGGGAAGAAACTATATCCGTTAACCAGAAGTTCCTTCTCATCGGTAAACGAAATAGCAATTATCAGTAAAATAGGAGCTATGCATACAATACTGCAAAGAATAAAGAACAGGTTAATCAAAATATTGTTTATCGGAGATATCCTGTTACCAATGCTTTTTCTTTTAAAAATACTTATAGCATCCTTTTTTTTGGTATTGACCTTACTACCCATTGTTATTGCCCCCTAAAACAGTGCTTTATCCTTATCAATTTTCCTGACAATGAAATTTGCAGTAAATACTGTAATACAGCCTACTACAGCCTGATATGTGCCTGCTGCCGCCGCCATTGAAATATTGTTTGTGTTTCTCAGCGCTCTGTATACATAGGTATCTATAACATCGGTGACAGGATAAAGCTGCCCGCTGTTTCTAGGTACATGATAAAAAAGACCGAAATCAGCATTAAAAATCCTGCCAACTGCAAGCAATGTCAAAATAATCATTAAGGAACGTAAAAGCGGTATTGTGATATACCTTATCTGATGCCATTTCGTGGCTCCGTCAATTTCTGCTGCTTCATAGTACTCATTGTCTATACCTGATATTGCAGCTAAATATACAACAGTATTGTAACCGGTGTATTTCCACAGTTGAAAGAAAATAAGGATAAATGGCCAATATTCTGGTTCAAAGTACCATTTTACCGGATTAATACCCAAAGATGCCAGGAGTGTTTTGTTCAGAAAACCATTTTCAATGCTGAAAAACGAGTATGCAAGGTAGCTGACTATAATCCACGACAGAAAATAAGGCAGGAACATAACACTCTGATAAACCTTTGATGTCCTTTTGTTGGTAATTTCATTCAGCATTATGGCAAATGCAACCGGAATGACCAGGCCAAGAATAATAAATGCCAGATTGTACAGTATGGTGTTTCTTGTAATCTGAAATGCATACGGGGTTTTAAAGAAAAATTCAAAGTTCTTAAGTCCGTTCCATTCGCTTTGGATAATACTGTTTATGAAGCTTCCATGGAAACGGTATCTCTTAAAAGCTATTACTATTCCAAACATCGGGATATAATTATTAATAATCAGAATAATTACTCCCGGTATTAGCATAACGAACAATTGCCAGTTATTTTTCAGTTCGTGAAAAAAACCCTTGTTTGAGGAAGGCTTTATTATTGTTGTATTCCCCTGCTTAATTTGCATCATCTTTAACCCCTCTTGTTTCACCCTTATATTTATGAAACTTAAAATCATTTGTGAAAAAGACTGAATGACTTTCAGCCGGATTGTCGTATTGTCACCGCCGGCTAAGAACGCAACAGGATATTACATTTTTATCATATCAGAGACGAACCGGTGTATGAATGGAGCATATTGAATTATATTGCATAATATTGACCTGTTTAATAGCAAAATTTTACAACAAAATAATCCACGAAAAATCAGTTGCCAATAGAAGTATCCCTGTATTCTGTCGGTGACAAACCTTCATATTTCTTAAACAGGCGCGAAAAGTAGTGGGCATCGGGAATTCCGACCAATTCGGCAATCTCATAGGTTTTATATTTGGGATCCATGAGCAGTTCTTTGGCTTTCTCTATACGTAACCCATTAAGATAATCCACAAAATTTTTGCCCAGTTCTTTTTTAAACATCCTGCTTAAGTAAGAGGTGCTTACATAAACATGTTCGGCAACATCATTAAGAGTAAGCTGTTCTTTATAATGTTCGTGAATATAGTCGAGGGCATTGCGTAAAATGAGCTTTATGCTTTTATTGTTATAGTTGTTGATTTTTGCAGTAATACTAAGTGAAACTTCCTTTAGAAGCTCATTAAGCTCATATACATTTTCCGACCGGCTAATCATATTGTGAAGGCTTATGATATTGATGCTTTCAACCTTTTTTTCATTGGAAGCCAGTGCCACAGAAAGCCTGATGTTGTTTATATATGTAATAATACCCCAGTAAAAATTCTTTAAGTAATCCATATTCAGATGATCCAGACCATTTATATATTTAAATATATCATCAATCCTTTTCATTACAATTGACTCATTTCCTGTCTTAATACCTTCCAGCAGCAGCTTCTGGTACTTTTCAAGCACCGAATAATCCTCGAACTTTAGAAATCCGTTCAGATCGTTGTAAAAAATTACTGAGTCATTTCCAATATAGAATTTCCGTTCAAGTGCTTCCATACATTCACGAAACTTTTCCGGCAGCTGTATAATGTCCCTTCCTTCCGAACTTACCGCTATCGTTACCGTAAATCCGAAGCAATTTATAAGAAGTTCCTGAAGATAGTTGCATTTATCGCTTATTAAATTATAACTGTCGTCTTTTTTATCAATACTCCGCAGTATAAACGCCACACCCCTGTCTTTAAGCGGGATGCTGATTACATTGAAACTGTCTGAAAACACATCCATAAATGTATTTATTATGCCGAACAGGTATAAATTTTTGTCATACTGGCTTAAGCTTTTGTTCTCATCGGTATCTATCTCCACTACAAGCAGGAAAAACTCGTTTATATTCACACCGAGCAACTCAGCACGCGGCAGGATTTCATCCCTGTTTGGATAAATCTCATACATAAGATCATATAAAAATTTTTCCCTAAGTATAGGAATATTCTGCTCAAAAAGCTTCTTTAACTTGTTGAACTCTTCCGCCCTGTTCCTAAGGCTTTTCAGCTCTTCGACAGCCCTGTGTATTATTGTCGTCAAATCCTCTATCTTTGAAGGCTTAAGGACGAAATCAAATACTCCAAGTTTCAGTGCTTCCTGGACATAGTCAAAATCCCTGTACCCGGTCAGGATAATTATTTTACAATCGGGGATCAAATCCTTTACATTGCTTATCATCTTAAGGCCGTCAATCCCGGGCATGCGTATGTCGGTAATCAGTATGTCGGGCCTTTTTTCATTAATCAGAGCAATGCCTTCCTCTCCGTCAGAAGCCTCGGCACATATCTCGCACCCGAATTTTTTCCAGTCCAGTATATTCTTAATGCCCTTTCTGATTATCGGTTCATCATCAATGATCATTACCTTGAACATAATAACCCTCCGTCGCCTCATTATTAACCGGTATACTGACTATTATCCTGGTGAATTTCCCCTTTTCGCTCTCTATTTTAAGTCCGTAGTCATCTCCGTAGAATAATTTTATTCTGCGGTTTACGTTTTCTATCCCTATGCTTTGCCTTGATTCGGTCCTCAGGTTTTTGAAATATGTATCATTGTCAAGGGAAAGCCTTCTGTTCAAAGCGTCCAGTTCAACGCTGTCAATGCCTGGGCCGGTATCCATAACAATAATGACAAGGCGTTCACCTTCAATATATGCTTTAAGCAGGATCTCGCCTTTTCCGCGCAACCTGTCAATACCGTGATAAACTGCATTTTCAACAAGAGGCTGAATTAACAGCCTTGGAATTCTGACTTTTCCCGCTCCGTTTAATATTTCTTTTTTAAACTCTACTTTATCTTCGAACCTTCTTTTAATTATCGATATGTATTTGTCCGAGTACTTAAACTCCTCCTCAACGGTAATCAGCCTGTCATCCCTTCCAATACTGGCTTCCATCAGGTCAGACAAATCGGTGACGGCCTCGCTGATTTCGGGTACATTGTTAAGTCTTGCCATCCAATTGATTGACTCCAGTGTATTAAACAGGAAATGGGGATTAATTTGCGACTGAAGTGCTTTCAATTCTGCCTCTTTTCTTGTAATCTGCTCCCTGTAAACCCAGTTAACAAGATGATTTATTTCCCGGGACATTTCATTGAATGTTTTATTCAGGAATCCTATTTCGTCTTCTCTTTCGTCATCTATATATACAATCCGGTTATCCTTCTGGACCATCTTCATTCCCTTTACAAGGCGGTTGATGGGGTTTATAAAGCTCATTGCAATGGATAAGTTGAATGCGGACAGGATTATTACCGTAACGATGCACAGCAGAATCAAATTCCTCCTAAGGGCGTAGGCGTCACGGTAAAGCACGTTCAACGGTACATACGTTATTATTTTCCACCCTGTTTCACTGATAGTTGTATAGGATACCAATGCATTTACATCATAATCAATTTTTGAATCCTTTTCATTCTGAAGCTTCCTGAACGAAGAATCATTTATAAAATAATCGTAATCGCTGTTTCTTGCAGCAATCAGATCGTGGTTCTCTGATAATATAATAATATTTTGCATGCTTCTTGTAAGACCGTCATAGACCGTTCTCAGAAAGTTCTTGTTTACAAGTATCGCCTGAAGGCCGATTTCCCTGAAAGTATCCTGATGATATATGGTTCTTACAAGATATATATGATTTACAACACCATTGCTGCTGTCGGTATACCAGGTTACCTTTCCCTGGTGTTGCCTGGCTTTCTCCAGTAATTTTTCATAGGGCAATATATTTTTAATACTGTTGTTTGAAGAATTGTCATCGGCATAATAGAACCTGCCGTCATTCCCCACAATTGCTATGGCCTGGACTTCAGGCCTTGACAGTATTATTTTCTTCATTGAATTGCTGATTTCATTTTCAATTTCATATCCCATGATGGGATCGTTTATATTTTTCTGAGTTAAGGCATTATATATCGTTTTGTCATATAAAAGGTCCTGAGAAATGACACTTAAGTTTGATAAAAAATCATCGAAACGAAGCTCAATCATCTGCAGTATGTCCTTTGCATAATTTGTTGATATTTGCTTTATTGTTTGTGCAGAATTCCTGTAACTTAAAAAGCCCATGAAAATCATAGGTATTATTATTTGAATGTAGAAAGCCAGTAAGAGCTTCTTTTTAATTGATAAATCCTTATAGAATTTTACAATCTTTTTTTTCAATTGCTTCACCTCAAAATTAATACGAAGCAGTTTACACTGAAAGTTGCATCAGAATCGAAGGATTTACAGCATCTTCTTTAAAAGCATCGATACTAAGTGAAGGCTGGAGCCTGTGACTTAAAGCGGGGATACGCAAGGCGGCAGAGCAAAAATGCTTACGAGTAGAAAACTGAATTCGGCATTGCAGAAAACATTGTTACCGAATGTATGTGTCAGTTATTGTGCAATGCAAGGAAACTTATAGCGGAATGCAGCATAGGGATGTGCAGTCAGAGCGAGGACAAGCAGGCCGATTGTCTGAGCAAAAATGCAGCATACAATATATATTCTTATGCATTTTTACAGATTTCGGCTTGCCGAGCTTAACTTACACAGCTCTTGCAAATGGAGCGTCTGTTTCCGGTATTGCACAATAACTTTGCTACTAAAAGACGCATTTTTACGAATTTCGCCCTGCCCGAGCTGAATCTCCAGGCTCCGCCAAACTTGGCATAGATGCCGGAAAGAAGCTGCTATGAATACCGCAATAAAAGTAATAATAACTCCTCATTCACCGCTAATGTGACAGTAACCCTGCCTTAACCGCCTTATTGTAGAGTTCATCAATCCCAAGCTTTCCTTCAAGGACATACGGCATACTTATAACTATAACTTCTTCCCAGACAGTTCTGTCAATAAAACTGTCAGGAGGACCCACAAATTGTCTGCTGTTGTTAATAAGGATCTGGCCTTTCCTGGTAAGCCTGTTATAGTCTATCTGGTATTCCCTTATATCAACACAGCTCATCATTCCTGTCTGCTTTGCAAATTCCACGGCGGCCTCTCTCGACGTAAGAAATTTCATTAAACGGATGGAGGCTTCTCTCTTTGTTTCATCATTATAGGATTCAGCGCTTATATAAAAACATCCGTTTCCAAGTCCATATATCATTGTATTCGGAGGAGCTTTTCCATCGCTGAATGTTGGAAAATATACTATGTCAACTGTATTGTCATCAGCCGGTATGTTTCCGATAAACCATGAACCCTGCACTATCATTGCAGCTTTTTTCTCAAGAAACAGGGTATTTCTTTCATGGTTTGTCAATGTAAAAGCTTCATCAGGGAATGCTCCAATCCGGTAGAGTTCCTGCATGCACTCCATTGCCTTTTTATAATAATATTCGAATTCGGGATGCTGGGGATTTTCGGCTATTTCCTTTCCGGCAAGAAGTGCAACCATGTTCTGAAATAGATATGTACCTTCGGCAAATGAATTATATGCAATAGGGATTATATCATTGCCTTTTAGTACTTTTACCGCATCTTTTAACTCTTCAAAAGTGGTTGGTACCGGCACGTTATATTTTTCAAACAGATCGGTGTTTATGAACAGAGCTTCAAAAATAATCTCGAAGGGCAAGCCATACAATCTGCCGTTATAAGTTGTGTACTTAAGCATACTGCTTTTAAATGAATTCTTCCATTCAGGGTTTTCCTCCATCAGATCGGTTAAATCGGCTACCTTCCCTGCCTGAATAAGAGCTCTTATATCTGACCCCGGCCACATTCCGAATACATCGGGATTATTTCCAGAAGCAAAATCCGTTTTTATTTTGGGAAGAAAATCCTCTCCAAAAAGAGATTCGTTTACTATTTCTATATCAGGATTCTCATTTGTAAAGCGAACGAATAATTCCTGCAATGTCTCTGCTTTGGAATCCACACCACCCCAACTGCTTATAAAACGCAATGTTATCTTACCATTTTCTTCAGGTATCATCAGGGAAGTATCCTCTTCCAAATTAGTGCAGGAAGCAGCGGATAAGGAAAGAAAAATTACGGCAACCAAAAGTAACCATCTATCTTTTTTCATGGCTTGCTCCCAATACCTAAATTGCCATTATTTATCTTAATATTTTTATTATACCTCAACTGATAGGAATATCAAGAATCTCTCTTTCCTGTCCCGTCATTCCCTCGTCAGTAACTGCACCACATCAGGGTTTTCCATTATCTCTTCTATTACATTAATTCCCAGTTGTTTAAGCGTTTTCATTACATTGAGGTTATCAAAGGGCGTCATGATGAGCGAATCCTCGGCGACCTCATTAACAATCTGGGTGGCCTTTTCAACGTCAATGTTTGTTCTTGGGCCGCCGACGCAGCCGCCCACACATCCCATACCTTCTATAAAGTTATAGTCGGTGACTTCATTATTTGACAGTTCGTCAAGTATTTTTTTGCAACTTGCTACTCCGTCCACTTTCTTTGCCTTTAACTTAATAAGCCTGCTTGGGTTAATTCTGTTGACAACTGTTTTGACCGAAAAGCTTACTCCTCCGGTCCTTGCATAGAACCTTCCTCCGAGAGAGCCCTGATCCTTTTCTTCTCCGATTAACTCTGCCGGATTAATTTGCAACGCCTTAAAAATTTCTTTTAATTCCCTGAAATTAATAACAAAGTCTATGGCTCCCTGTAATCCCTCTTCTTTTATTTCTGCCTTCTTGGCTATGCATGGAGCTATAAAAACAACCCGTGCATCAGGATAAAGTTTCTTCAATATTCTGCCCGAAGCTATCATCGGAGACACTGACGGAGACATATGCTTATACAGCTCGCCGTAATTTTTCTTTGTCATATTAAACCATACGGGGCAACAGCAACTGGTAAGGAAGAAATCTTCATGATTTTTAACTAAATGATTGAACTCGAAGGCTTCCTTGATGGTGAGAATATCTGCAAACATTGCAACTTCAATCATATCTGTAAAACCCATTATCTTAAAAGCACTTCTAAGCTGTCCCAGAGTGACATTATCACCAAACTGTCCTGCAATAGCAGGAGCAACCACTGCATAAACAGGATGCTTTTTCTCTTTTAAAATGTTTATTACCGGTATAAATTCAATTTTGTCGGCCAATGCTCCAAAATCACACTCAGTAACGCATCTTCCGCATGTAAGGCATTTATCATTCATAATAACAGGCCCCTGGGTCCTTCTGTAAACATGGGATTCAAAAAGGCATGTATCTTTGCAAAGCCTTGAATCGTCATCACAATACGCACATGGACCGTCAATTTTTGAAATTACCGGTCTGCTGACAACATCAAAATTTTTCACCAGCTTAAGTTCATCCTTAAAAGTGTCTTCACCTGTCGGGTCCAACCCCATGGCAATTCGTATATGATCCTTGATAAATGACATATCCTCATCATCAAACCCGTACTGCTTTTTTATTTCGTTTGCTAAAGCATTCAGATCTTCCCTGTCATTTAGCTCACCGTTCCAGTACCTTTTTACAAGTTCTCCGAAAATAATCATTCTTTTCTGCTGAAAATTTGAAAACCTGTTCTCCATAAAAACCTCCGGTAATTATATAAAAGGGTATCGCACTATTCATACGATACCCTTTTTTTAACATATTTAATCGTGAATTACGATGTAACCGCAAATCTCACAAAATTAATATGCCTCTACGAACAGTTCAAAATATGCTTTTGGATGAGCACAGGCCGGGCACTTTTCGGGAGCCTCGGTTCCTTCATGGATATATCCGCAGTTACCGCATTTCCAGTAAACCTTGCCGTCCTTTTTAAATACCTTTTGGTTTTCAACGTTTTCAGCAAGCTTCTTATATCTTTCTTCATGCATCTTTTCGGATACACAAATCATTCTGAATGTTGCGGCAACTTCGGGGAAGCCTTCTTGTTCTGCAACATCAGCGAATAACGGGTATAAGTCATGCCACTCTTCGTGCTCACCTTCTGCTGCAGCTTTTAAGTTATCCAATGTGGTACCCTTCGCAACGGGATAGCTTGCTTCTGTAATGGTAACCATGGCAGGCAGTTCATCTGCCAAACCTTCAACCAGATAATTAAAGAACCTCTTGGCATGTTCTTTTTCATGATCTGCTGTTTCAAGGAAAATGTTCTTTATCTGCTTATATCCTTCTTTGTCAGCTACAGAGGCATAATAGGTGTATCTGTTTCTTGCCTGCCCCTCTCCGGCAAATGCTTTAAGCAGATTTTCAGCAGTTTTTGTTCCTTTCAATGATTTCATGATATAACCCCTCCTTAATGAATATATGTACATTATTGTCTGCTTGAAAATAATAATATAACGCTATTTTCCCAGCAGGCAGAAGTTAAAGTACCTCTTTGTGAAGCGTGAAATAAAATTTTCATGTGGTATTTACCGTTCAATGACATTAATCCGTAAATATGTGCTTCATTATTGTAATATCTACTATTTTAGTCTAAATACAAAATCAGGCAATGTCAATATTCATTGCCTGAAATAACTCATATCCTTGATTGAAACATATGAAAATGGAGTGATACTGCTGCACGTCCGGCAAATGGCTCAGATTTAAACTTGTTTATGCGGCATTCAAACCAGGGAAATAAACCTTAAAGGCGTGATTTTGTTATTTGCCGTCACATACATAAGGCCTTAAAATTTCGGCACAAGCCCTGTACCCGCTGACAGTCAGGTGGAGTCCTTCAACGGTATATTCAAGCCTTAAATTTCCCTTATCGTCAGTCAGATGGCTGTGGACATCTATATATTCAATACCTTTTTCTTCGGCAAGCCTTTTTAAGCCCTCATTAACGCGGCGTATCTTTTCGTTGTTTCTTCTTCCTACAATATATTTATTAATTTTTTTATCCTTTGCATTTGACACAGGATAAATTGACTGGAGATAAATTTTGGCTTTGGGGCATCTCTCGCGGATTCTGTCTATTATCTCTGCAATATTCCGTATAATATGGCTTTCGCTCCTATTCTCGCCGATATCATTGGTGCCTATCAGGATAAATACTTTCGATGGTGACAGCTCAAAAACACTTTCGGAAAGGCGTTTTAAAACGCCATCCGTTGTGTCTCCTCCAATGCCCCGGTTTATAACGTAAACTCCGTGAAAAAATTCATTTAGCCTGAAAAAGTCGGTAATAGAGTCTCCTAAAAACACTATACCGCCGGGTTTTGAGCATTTGTTCAATTCAATAAAGGCATTATCAACCTGCTTTTTATATAAATTCGTTATTGCATCTATTAGCTTTTTTACCATCCCATACACCTTTATTCCCGACTCCTGTATCATTTTACCCTCTGACAAATAACAGTCCGGTGTTTCAATTTGCTTTATGGGTGGGCTCAAAAATACCGTACCCAAGGATGCATACGCCAATTGTCTACACCTGTATTATTTTACTCATGTGTATAAGCAATCTTTCCATTTATTATGGTCATATCCACTTTTGATTTGTAATCAAACGGATGTCCGTTAAAAATAACAATATCGGCATCCTTTCCTTTTTCAAGACTTCCTACCCGGTCGTCTATTCCTGCTGCCCTTGCCGCATTGACAGTTACAGCTTTCAGCGCCTCTTCTTCAGGCATTCCTTCCCTTACCGCAATTGCCGCACATAAAAGCAGATGTTGCACAGGAACACATGGATGATCTGTCATTATAGCAACCGGTATACCTGCTTTTGCAAGGATTCCGGGCGCAGCAAGGCTTTGATTCCTAAGTTCGATTTTTGATCTGTCGGTGAGCATCGGACCTAATATAACCCTGACATTATTCTCCTTTAGGATATCTGCAATCAGATATCCTTCGGTGCAATGATCAATCGTTATTTTTAAGTTAAATTCCTTTGCGATGCGAATGGCCGTCAAAATGTCATCGGCTCTGTGGGCGTGGATTTTTACGATTAAATCGCCTTTCAGCGCTGGTATCAGAGCTTCAAGGCGCATATCAAACTCGGGTTTGTCGTTATTTTCCCTGTCATTATTATATTCTTCCCATAGCTCCATATACTCTTTCGCTTTGTAAAACTGTTCTCTCAAAATAGCTGCTGTAGCCATTCTGGTACTGGGCGCATGGTTCTTCTCATGATATACCGTTTTAGGGTTCTCTCCAAATGCAACTTTAAGGGCACAGGGTTCTTTAATAACCATCTCGTCAACAGAACGGCCAAAAGTTTTTAATGCGGCAAACTGCCCGCATATCACATTAGCGCTTCCGGGACCGCTGAGAACAGTTGTAACACCCCATTGCCTTGCTTCCACAAAAGAACGATCGGCATGGTATATAGCATCGATTGCCCGTAAATGCGGCGTAACAGGATCGGTCATTTCATTGACATCATCGCCTTCAAAACCAACTGAGTCTTCCATCATGCCCACATGGGTATGTGCGTCTACAAGTCCGGGTAAAACAAATCTCCCTTTCGCATCAATTATTTCGCTGTCTTCAGGGCATTCATCCATATGCCCTACGGCTGCTATTTTTCCGTCTTTAACCAGTATATATCCGTTCTCATATTTAAGAGTCTCAGATTGTGTACCGCTATTATCTGCCATTGTAAATATTTTTCCATTAATAATAAGCATATAATCCTCCGTTTATGAATCCCACAATTAAGTGATTGATAAAGTTAATTTCATGTTATAGTAAATCATTCCCATTATAACACAGCCTATGTAGCTTAACAAATACATTTGAGCATATGGTTAAGGTAAGCGGTACCAAAGGCTCTGCCAGTAAAAATTTATAACCGTTGCATATAGGTTGTGACTCATTTTTGCCTTGCCCTGCTGCATAATATCTATGCTTTACGGCAAAAATAAAAAGGGATGAATCCCATTTTCCAGAACTTCATCCCTTGTATGGCTTATTAAATATTTTAGTGTTCTACTGCCACCGCAGCTTCGTCCTTTGCCTTTTGAACTTCAATATGCGTACTGCTGTTCTCTTCTTCGGTCTTATTTTTGTTTTCCGGAACAGGGAAACGCACCAACGCATTTTTCATCACCTGATCCATGGACGAAACAGAAACCATCTTTAGTTTCTCAACCACATTCCTGGGTATTTCCTCAATGTCTTTTTCATTTTCCCTGGGATATAAAATAGTGTCTATCCCTGCTCTATAGGCAGCAAGTACCTTCTCTTTCAAACCCCCTATCGGCAATACCCTTCCCCGTAAAGTAATTTCACCTGTCATAGCAACATTTCTTCTTACCGGAATGTTGGTCAAAGCAGAAATCATTGCAGTTGCCAGCGTAATTCCCGCAGAAGGCCCGTCTTTCGGTATGGCGCCTTCAGGAACATGAATATGCATATCATACTTTTTGTGGAAATCCTTGTCAATTCCTATCATTTCGGCAATGGAGCGGACATAGCTTCTGGCAATTCTGGCAGATTCCTTCATAACATCGCCCAATTGTCCGGTCAGTTCTAATGCACCGTCTCCTGGCATAAGATTAACTTCAATGCACAGGGTGTCGCCTCCAACAGGCGTCCAGGCCAAGCCGCGTGCTATACCCACTTCATCCTTTTCATTGGCCTTATCGAATAAAAATATCTTGCGGCCAAGGAACTTGTCCAGGTTGTTTTCTGTTATACGCACCGACTTTTTCTGGCCTGATACTATCATCTTGGCAACCTTCCGGCATACTGTTGAAATCTGTCTTTCCAGGTTTCTGACCCCCGCTTCCCGGGTGTAATAGTTTATAATATCCCTGATGGCACCTTCATCAAATCGTATTTCTGAAGGTTTAAGGCCATGATTTTTAATCTGTTTCGGAATCAGATGCCGTTTCGCAATCTGAATCTTTTCCTCATCAACATAACCCGATATATCTATTACTTCCATCCTGTCCAGCAATGGGCGTGGTATTGCATCTTTGTAATTCGCAGTAGTAATAAACATGACGTCGGACAAATCAAAAGGCATGTCCAGATAATGATCATGGAACTCCTTATTCTGTTCGGCATCTAAAACTTCAAGCAAAGCAGCCGCAGGATCTCCCCGAAAATCGTTCGACATTTTGTCAATTTCATCGAGAAGTATCAGAGGGTTCTTTGAACCAGCCTGCCTTATTGCCTTTATTATTCTGCCGGGCATAGCTCCGATATAGGTCCGTCTGTGGCCCCTGATCTCAGCTTCATCTCTCACACCGCCAAGGGACATGCGAACGTAATTCCTGTTCAATGCCTTTGCAATAGACCGTACAATGGATGTCTTTCCCACTCCGGGAGGTCCCGCAAGGCATATTATCGGCCCCTGAAGGCTGTTCTTAAGTTTTCTTATTGCAAGGTATTCCACTATTCTTTCTTTTACTTTGGTGAGTCCGTAATGGTCCTCGTCCAAAATTCTTTCTGCATCGCTTAAGTTTAAGTTTTCCTCTGTTTTGTTGTTCCATGGCAGCTCGACTATCCAATCAAGGTATGTTCTGATAACACCGCTTTCAGCCGACGAAGGATGCATTTTTGAAAGCCTGTCCACCTCTTTTAGAGCTTTGCTTTCCGCATCCTGAGGCAAACCCAGCTTCTTTATTTTCTCGCGGTATTCTTCAATCTCATCTTCCTGTTGGCCGCCTTCTCCCAGCTCATTCTGTATGGCCTTAAGCTGTTCCCTGAGATAATATTCCCGTTGGCTTTTGTCAATCTGCTGGCGTACTTTCTTGTTAATATTCTTTTCAACTTCAAGTATTTCTATTTCGTTAACCAGGATTTTCAGAAGTTTTTCCATTCGCCTCTTCGGCGACAACTCGTTCAATATACGCTGTTTTTCCTCCAATTTTATAACCAAATTGGCGGCAATAACATCTGAAAGCCTTGCATAGTCTTCCATTGTCGATAAAGTAAATGTTGTATCAGGAGAAATGCGATTGGTAAGTTTCGCATATTGTTCAAAATAACTGATAACCTGCCTTACCAGGGCTTCTGTTTCCGAATCTTTTGTCTGATGCTTTGGATTTGGGCACTCCCGTACATTTACTTCATAATAAGGATCGTTTGAAACGAAATCAACGATCTTTGCCCGTTCCAACCCTTCTACAAGCACACGTATGGTATCTCCCGGAAGTCTTAACAGTTGTTTGATTTTAGAAATTGTTCCTATTGTATATATATCCTTATTGCCTGGCTCATCCAACGCAGGATCTTTCTGAGCAGCAAGGAAAATTCTCTGATCCTTCATCATTGCTTCTTCAAGAGCTTTTATCGATTTTGCACGTCCTACGTCAAAATGAAGAATCATATGCGGAAAAACAACAATCCCTCTTAACGGAAGAAGCGGTATTGTTAATAATTGTTGCCTGTTTTTATCCTGTGTCATCGTATCAAATCCTTTCAATAAGTGCTCCATATTAAAAAAAAATATGGGGTTGTCCCAAATTTCAGTATGGGTTTTAATAACCAGCTTATTATAGACCACAATGCATTTAAGCGTCATTGGAATAAAGCATAGTTATTATGTACTTAAAATATAAGGTTTAAGTATGGATTTGAACGTTAGTATAAAACTTATACAAGGCTATTCTATTATAGCGTCTTGCCAAACGAATTGCAATGTTTTATTCTGGACAGGCTAACAGGTTATAGGGCAAAAGTACTTTTTCATTGTATTCATACAGTATTGCCAAAACAGGGCATAAAAAGGCTGCCTCCAAGTTGCTCTTGTGGCAGCCTCATTAAATATCAGCTTTTTATTTATTACTTAAGAACGTCTGCAACGCGTCCGGATGCAACTGTTCTTCCGCCTTCACGAATTGAGAAGGTCTGTCCTCTTTCCATAGCAATCGGTGTAATGAGGTTGATTGTCATGGTGATGTTGTCACCAGGCATAACCATTTCAACACCCTCGGGGAGAGAGATATTACCGGTAACGTCAGTTGTTCTGAAGAAGAACTGAGGTCTGTAACCATTGAAGAACGGGGTATGTCTTCCGCCTTCTTCCTTGGTCAGAACGTATACTTCTGCGGTAAAATCGGTATGAGGAGTAATGGAACCGGGTTTAGCCAGAACCTGTCCTCTTTCGATTTCATTTCTCTGAACGCCTCTTAACAGGGCACCGATGTTATCACCGGCAAATGCCTGCTCAAGAGTCTTTCTGAACATTTCAACACCTGTAACGGTGGTCTTTCTCTTTTCGGTGGACAAGCCAACGATTTCAACCTCTTCTCCAACCTTCAGTGTTCCTCTTTCAACCCTACCGGTAGCAACTGTTCCACGACCGGTAATTGTGAAAACATCCTCTACTGACATCAGGAATGGGAGATCTATCTGACGTTCAGGAGTTGGGATGTATGAATCTACAGCATCCATCAGGTCAAGAATTGGCTTGTATGCCGGATCGCTTGGATCATTTGATTCACATTCCAGAGCAACGAGAGCTGAACCACGAACAATGGGAATCTCGTCTCCCGGGAAACCATATTCGCTGAGCAGTTCTCTTAATTCCATTTCAACAAGCTCAATCAGTTCGTCATCGTCAACCTGATCGCATTTGTTGAGGAAAACAACAATATAGTTAACGCCAACCTGATGTGCGAGAAGAATATGTTCACGTGTCTGTGGCATTGGACCGTCAGCTGCTGATACAACAAGGATAGCACCGTCCATCTGAGCAGCACCGGTGATCATGTTCTTAACATAGTCAGCGTGTCCTGGGCAGTCAACGTGAGCATAGTGGCGGTTCTTGGTTTCATATTCAACGTGAGAGGTATTAATTGTAATACCTCTTTCTTTTTCTTCCGGAGCGGAGTCAATCTGATCGTATGACTTAACTTCTACGTTTCCGGTACCTGCTATTGCCAGAGTCTTTGTAATTGCTGCAGTTAAAGTGGTCTTTCCATGGTCAACGTGACCGATAGTTCCTACGTTAACGTGGGGTTTTGTTCTTTCGAATTTAGCTTTTGCCATCGAAATTCTCCTCCTTACACAGTTCGGTAACTGTTGATAATTATATTATTAGTTCGCAAAAATTTCAACTAATGATTTAGCCTATAAATTATACTATAACATTTTCATTTTATCTGTCAATATTTCGGGTATTTCCTTATTCTTTGGGCTTCCTTATACCTGCAATCTGCTCCTGTATATTCCTCGGTACCTCGGAATAATGGTCAAACTGCATTGAATAAACTGCCCTACCCTGGGATCTTGACCTCAAATCTGTTGCGTAGCCAAACATTTCGCTTAAAGGTACAAACGCTGTAATAATCTGCGCTCCAGAACGGGCTTCCATCCCTTCAATACGCCCACGGCGTGAATTTAAATCACCTATGATGTCACCCATGTATTCTTCAGGCGTTGTAACTTCTACCTTCATAATGGGCTCGAGCAGAACAGGGTCTGCCTTTTTCATGGCTTCCTTAAATGCCATTGAACCCGCAATCTTAAATGCCATTTCAGATGAATCCACTTCATGGTATGAACCATCAAACAGTTTCACCTTGACATTGATTACCGGATATCCCGCTACAACACCGGTATTCATTGCATCCCTTACACCGGCGTCAACTGCAGGGATATATTCTTTAGGTATTACCCCTCCGACGATTGCATTTATAAATTCGTAACCACCGGTCTCAAGGGGTTCAATCTCAATCCAGCAGTGACCATACTGACCGCGGCCGCCTGACTGGCGAACGAATTTACCCTCAGCCTGAACTGATTTGCGTATTGTTTCTCTGTAAGCAACCTGAGGTTTACCTACATTTGCTTCTACTTTAAATTCACGCATGAGGCGATCGACAATTATCTCCAGATGCAACTCACCCATACCTGCAATAATTGTTTGGCCGGATTCCGGATCACTGTAAACTCTAAATGTTGGATCCTCTTCTGAGAGTTTTTGAAGAGCAATCGACATTTTTTCCTGCCCAGCTTTGGTCTTCGGCTCTATCGCAACATTAATTACAGGTTCTGGGAATTCCATGGACTCAAGAATTATTGGGTGATTTTCATCACAGAGCGTATCCCCTGTAGTTGTAAACTTTAACCCAACAGCTGCAGCAATGTCCCCGGCATAGGCTGTATCAATTTCTTCACGGTGATTGGCATGCATTTGCAGGATTCTTCCGACTCGCTCACGTTTTCCTTTCGTTGAATTCAGTACATAAGAACCAGAACTCATAGTTCCCGAGTAAACACGGAAAAATGCCAATTTTCCGACATATGGATCTGCCATGATTTTAAACGCCAGTGCTGCCAGTGGTTCATTGTCGTCCGAATGCCTTACCATTTCCTCCTGCTCTTCCCAATTATCAGGATGCACGCCTTTGACCGGCGGAATATCAACTGGTGAAGGCAAATAATCAACAACGCAGTCCAAAAGTTTCTGTACACCTTTGTTCTTATAAGATGAACCACAGGTTACAGGAATTATGTCAACATTGATTGTAGCCTTGCGAATTGCCTTTTTCAGCTGCTCCTTTGGAATTTCCTCTCCTTCAAGGTACTTCATCATCAGTTCGTCATCGTAATCTGCAACAGCTTCCAATAGTTTTACGTGATATTCGTCAGCCAAATCCTTCATGCTGTCAGGAATATCCCTTTCCTCAATGTTCTTCCCCAAATCATCATGGTAATAATAGGCTTTCATTTCTACAAGATCAATAATCCCTTCGAAATGATCCTCTTTTCCTATTGGTAACTGGATTGGAACTGCATTGGCTTTCAAACGATCCTTCATCATCTGAACGCAATTATAAAAGTCCGCACCCATGATGTCCATTTTATTTACATATGCCAACCTCGGTACCCTGTATTTATCTGCCTGGCGCCATACGGTTTCGGACTGTGGTTCAACACCGCCCTTTGCGCAGAATAGCGTAACAGATCCATCAAGAACACGCAGTGAACGTTCAACCTCAACTGTAAAGTCAACGTGGCCCGGTGTATCTATAATATTTATTCTGGTTCCTTTCCAAAATGCAGTAGTAGCTGCTGATGTTATGGTAATACCTCTTTCCTGTTCCTGCTCCATCCAGTCCATTGTCGCGGCACCTTCATGAGTTTCTCCAAGTTTATGGACCTTCCCGGTGTAGAACAGGATCCTTTCAGTGGTGGTTGTTTTCCCCGCATCTATATGTGCCATTATACCGATATTTCTTGTGTTTTCCAGACTATATTCCCGGGGCATCTATGTCCTCCTTTCAAAATGTGTAAAAGCAAATTACCACCTGTAATGTGCAAATGCTTTATTGGCTTCTGCCATTTTATGAGTATCGTCTTTCTTCTTAACTGCATTGCCGGTGTTATTTGAAGCATCCAAAATTTCCCCGGCAAGTTTTTCCTTCATAGTGCGCTCGCCTCTCTGACGGGCATAGGTGGTTAACCAGCGAAGGCCTAAAGCTTGGCGTCTTTCAGGACGTACTTCTACAGGCACCTGATAAGTCGCTCCACCAACTCTTCTGGCCCTTACTTCGAGCACAGGCATTATATTGTTCAGTGCCTGCTCAAACACTTCAAGTGGATCTTTTCCGGTCTTTTCCCGTACAATATCAAACGCACCGTAAACTATTTTTTGCGCAACTCCTTTTTTGCCATCCAACATAACGTTATTAATCAATTTTGTAACTATTTTGTCGTTATATATTGGATCGGGTAAAACATCCCGCTTGGGCACATGTCCTTTTCTTGGCACTTTCTTCCCTCCTTTACATGATAACTGACAGGCAAACCCATCGTATCACAGGTACTCGTCCCGTAAAAACGGTACGTCAGCGCTTGGTAGTTGCTCAGATATTAAAACAGGCTTTTTTCGCCACGTTATATATATGAAACAACGCACAAAAACGCTGTAGCATCCTGTTATTAAAATTTTCAAACTTTTGGTATTTGGCATTACTTCTTGGGTCTCTTTGCACCATACTTGGAACGGCCTTGCTTTCTGTTGGCTACACCTGCTGTATCCAGCGTTCCACGAATAATATGGTAACGTACGCCAGGAAGATCCTTAACACGTCCACCGCGGATTAAAACCACGCTATGCTCCTGAAGATTGTGTCCAATACCAGGTATATATGCGGTAACTTCAATCTGGTTTGACAAGCGTACCCTGGCAACCTTACGGAGAGCTGAATTAGGCTTCTTTGGTGTAACGGTTTTAACAACTGTGCAAACACCACGCTTCTGCGGACTGCTGAGATTGATGGTTTCCTTTTTCAGGGAGTTTACGCCATATTGCAGTGCAGGAGAGTTTGATTTCTTAGACATTCTTTGTCTTCCTTTTCTAACCAGCTGGTTAAACGTCGGCATTTATCATTCACCTCCTTTATCAAATTCTTTATACTTACCTCCACCCAAAGGGGAAAGGATTAACGTATTAACAGATTCAGTCATATATTATTGCGGCTACTGCAGTTCCAACATCAATTCCGCATTTTTTTCCCAACAGCTTCATACTTTCAACTTTATAAACCGTGACCTCTTTATTGCTGCAAGCATCCAGAACTCTTGATATCAGCCGTTCTTCCGCGTCCTGCGCAATATAAAGCACCCGGACCTTATTGGCTTCCAGGGCCCTCATGGTCTGTTTCAACCCCACTGTCTTACTGTGATGTTTTAAATCATCCAGCACGACTATATTCCCTCCAGTTTTCTTTGTGCAAGGCCATTCATATAATTTATATCTTAGCCATAAAAAGTCTGCTTTTATATGTTAAGCAGACAAACCAACTTTTGCTTTGAGAAGCCAGATTGCTTACATATATGGCACCTGGTTACCTAATGATGTACAAAACATCCTCTTACTAATATGTTAAAAAAAACCTTTTCACACAAAAACAGCATGAAAAGCCATGCTGAATTAAATACTGAAATATTGTATCACTGCCATATCACCTTGTCAAGGAATTTTAGCCGTAAATCAAAGTTTTTGCCTGGTAAACTAAGAATTATCATTGAATCATCTCGGATAATTCCGCCCAGCTCTCATACAGGCTTTCCAGCTTTGCATTAAGGTTTTCCTTTACTTTTAAAAGTTCCTGCAGCTTTTCATAGTTACTTGCTTCTTCTTCCATTTTCCTGTCAATCTCTTCAGCCTCCGCTTCACACGCCATGATTTCACGTTCAAGGACTTTTAGTTTTCTTTCCGCATCCTTTGGGTTTATTCTTTTTTTGGTGTTTTGCTCGGGGCGCCTGTTTTCTTTATTTGCCGTTGGCTGTATGTTGTTCTGTGCCGATTTCCACAACCTGTATTCTTCATACGTGCCGTTATAATCTGTAATATTACCATTATTTAAATCCCATATTCTTGTTGCAAACTTTGATATAAAGTAACGATCGTGAGAAACAAACAGTAAAGTCCCGCCATATGATTCCAGTGTTTGCTCAATCCATTCCCGCGAAGCAATATCAAGGTGATTTGTCGGCTCATCCAGTATTAAAAGATTTATTTCATGCTGCATCAGCAGGAAAAGCTTAAGCCTGCTTTTCTCTCCTCCCGATAATGAGGAAACGGGCTTGAATACTTCTTCTCCTGTAAATTTGAAAGCCGCCAGCCGGTTTCTTGCCGTATCCTCGCTCCATTCCATTTCGTACCGGACAGTATCGAGCATAGATAATTCAGGCCTGTCGAATTTGACTATCTGGGGTAAAAACGCCGGGTTAACACTGTTTCCAATGACAACTTCTCCGGTATCGGGCTTTATGGTGCCGGTTATTATATTTAACAGCGTTGTTTTTCCACATCCGTTTGGCCCCAGTAGTCCAATCCGGTCCCCTTTTTTTACAAGGAGGGATATATCCTTTAACACCTGGTGGTTGCCAAAGTTCTTGCTGACATTGCGGATTTTTATAAAGTCCCTTCCTGCAAAATCCTTTTCTTTGAATTTCGCTTCAAGATTTTTCTCAATAAAAGGCTTTTCTGTCTTCTTCAGCCACTCTATTCTCTTTTCCATCGCAAACGCTCTTCTGTGCATACTTTTATTCTCCGAGCGGTTTGCCCACATATGGAGCCTTTTTGCAGCTTCTTCCAGCTGCTGTATTTTCTTTTGCTCCTGTTCATACATTTCCAGTTGTCTTTTGAGGCGTTCTTCCTTTTCCTTCACATAATACGAGTAGTTCCCACTGTAAAAAACGGCCTTTCCCAGCTCTATCTCCATAATCCTTGTAACAACCCTGTCTAAAAAATACCTGTCATGGGATATCACCACAACCGTCCCCCTGAATGAATTCAGGTATTCCTCCAGCCACTCGCAGGCATTTACATCAAGGTGGTTTGTTGGCTCATCCAGCAAAAGAATATCTGGCTTTTTCAGTATAATCCTGCCAAGGTTTACTCGTGTCTGTTCACCGCCGCTTAATTTATGAAAGAGCCCATCCAGCATCCTTTGATCAATTGAAAGCCCTTCACATACCCTTGCAAGATCAGTTTCCATCATATAACCGCCTTTTGCTTCAAAAGCCGTGGCAAGTTCACCATACTGCTTTATAATTACAGGATCCTGGCTAATACTCATCTTTTCTTCAAGCTTCTTCATATCGTCCAGCATGGACAAAAGTTTTTCGAATCCTGTATTAAGCACATCTTTCACAGTGAAGTCTCTGGGAAAGTCCGGAATCTGATCCAGCACTTCCATTTGCCTGTTCTTTGGTATAAACACCTGTCCTTCTTCAAACGGCTCTGTTCCTGAAAGGACCTTAAAAAGAGTTGTTTTTCCGGCCCCGTTTTTACCTAAAAGCCCAACTCTTTCCCCTTCGTATATCTCAAAGGAAATCCCCTTTAAAATGTGATTTGCTCCGTAATATTTATGAACATCCTGACAAACAATATCTACCATTGCAGTTCGGGTGGATCTACTCCCCTGTCCTTTCTAAAAATTTCTGTTATTGTTTCCGCATCTTTTTCCTGTATTCCAGCGGCGTCATTCCTGTGATTTTTTTAAAGGTTTCGTTAAAACGCTGCTGTGTTGAAAACCCTACACTCAGTGCGATCTCGCTTGCTTTTTCCTCGGTATTTGCCAGTAATTCCTTCGCCCTTTCAATCCTTGTATTTATTAAATAACTTATTGGTGAATACCCTGTCTCTTTTTTAAAAATACGTGCAAAATAACTTGGGCTTAAGAAAACATACCCGCATATATCGTTTAAAGTTATATCTCTTTCGTAATTATTCTGAATAAACTGTACAGCCAGGTTAACCAGTTCTTTTTGCTTTGGACTGTCTTCCAGAATACTTCGTTCCCATTCCAGCATTAATACTCTCGATATCATAACAAACAGTTCAAGTATCAAAAGATGCACCAAAAAGTCGCTTCCGAACTGTTCTCCCGACTGCTCGGCCACAATCCGGTTAAGCAATGTTATTATGTCATTCTTATGATTTACCTTCAGTTTCAGGAAAGGTCCGGTGTGTTGCCCTGTATAAAAGTTGATAAAATCTTCAATAGGTATTTCGGACGGATAAGCAATCTCATTCCCGCCATTCCTTCTGGCAAAGGAAAAATGCAGGACAATGAATTCACAGGTGCTGCCTTCCTGGACCTTTAAGGTGTGTACCTTGTGGGGCTTGATAATAATTATATCATTTGGGCCGACCGTGACTTTTATGCCTTCTATTTCAAAAACCGATATGCCTTTCTTGGCATATACCATTTCATAATACTCATGGTTGCTGTGAGTTTGTGACCAGTCATCACTAAAATGTCGTTCTATGGAGTTAATAACAACGGGCATGTAACCCGAACTGTTCATAAACTCCTGCCACGTTTTCGGAAACAATTCTGAACCCAAATCATGCGCCCCCTTCTAAAAATCCCTGAGAATAATTATAGCATACGACATTTTCTTACCGCAAATCGGCAAAACAGGTACACAATAAAGAACCCCTTCGGATTACTCCTCCGGGGTACCAAAAGCCGTTTCGAATCGCAAGCCTTTGTCCCCGTACACATTGATGGACAGAATATAGGATTTGGAATTTGTCAGGTTGGCGAAAGCCTCACTCAGGTTCAGAAGTGAATCTCCGGCCTTGTCCAGCTCTTCCTTGTTCATTTTTGCATACTTCCGGATATCCTGATTTGATATGACAAAGAGGGAAAGGTCCTGAATGCCGCCAAAAACTTGAGTGTCCCAACGGTGGACTCACTCATTTGAACTTCCACGGCTTTTTTCGTACAGTAACAGGAAATCCCACCCACCATTAAAAGTATCCCTGCAATGATGACGGTAAAGTACAGGGTGAGTTCATATCTCAGGCTTTCCAACGACCTTCGCCACCTTTATTTTACGACGATGAACTTCTTAAAACATCGAAGACCTTTCATACAAGGTATCATGGCTTTTACTTTACTAGAAAGCCCTGACATAAATCAAGAATGCCGCTTCCTCCCCCTTATGATTATCGCCGTTTCTCAGCCCATGCACTTACTTCCCGGGGGTGTTCAGAACTTTCTAGGTTAGATTGCTCATGCCGGCCACAATACAAAAACATCCGAACCATCAGTATTAAACGGTTCGGATGTTCTTGCTCAATTTATATTATATTAATTTTGTACGGAGATTACATCATGCCCTGCATGCCTCCGCCCATACCTCCTGGCATTGGCGGCTCTTTTTCGGGAATATCTGCAACAAGGCTTTCTGTGGTCAATACCATTGATGATACCGATGCAGCATTTTGAAGTGCTGTACGGGTTACCTTTGCAGGGTCAACAATACCTGCTTCAATCATATTGACATATTTTTCGGTTAATGCGTCAAAGCCGACTCCCTTTTCACTGTTTTTAACCTTGTCAACAATTACAGAACCTTCGAGGCCTGCATTGGCTGCGATTTGGCGAACAGGTTCTTCAAGAGCCTTCAGAATAATCATGGCACCTGTCTTTTCATCGCCTTCAAGTGTGTCAACAAGTTCCTTAACCTTTGGAATTACATTAATAAATGCTGTTCCGCCACCAGGTACAATGCCCTCTTCAACAGCGGCACGTGTAGCAGCAAGTGCGTCTTCAATCCTTAATTTCTTTTCTTTCATTTCAACTTCGGTTGCTGCACCTACGCGGATAACAGCCACTCCGCCCGAGAGTTTTGCAAGTCTTTCCTGGAGTTTTTCACGGTCGAAGTCCGAAGTGGTTTCTTCAATCTGTGCCTTGATTGAAGCGATTCTGTCCTTGATAGCCTGAGGATCTCCGGCTCCGTCTACTATAATGGTGTTTTCTTTTTGAACAACAACCTTACCGGCACGGCCAAGCTGATCCAATGTTGTTTCCTTCAGATCAAGGCCAAGTTCTTCTGTAATTACCTGTCCACCTGTCAGGATAGCTATGTCACGCAGCATTTCCTTTCTTCTGTCGCCGAAACCCGGAGCCTTTACTGCAGCGCACATAAATGTTCCTCTGAGTTTATTCAGAACGAGGGTTGCCAAAGCTTCACCTTCAACATCCTCAGCGATTATCAATAACTTCTTGCCCTGTTGAACAATCTGTTCAAGAACAGGAAGAATTTCCTGAATATTTGAAAGTTTCTTATCTGTAATCAGGATATATGGATCCTCAAGAACTGCTTCCATTTTATCTGTATCTGTAACCATGTATGAAGAAATGTATCCACGGTCAAACTGCATTCCTTCAACAACTTCGAGTTCTGTTCACATGGTCTTTGATTCTTCTACGGTAATGACACCGTCGTTTGAGACTTTCTCCATAGCATCTGCAATCAATGAGCCGATTGCATCATCGTTGGCAGAAATGGATGCTACTCTTGCAATGTCTTCTTTCCCTTTAACTTTCTGGCTGATTTCTTCTATACCTTTTACTGCAACATCAACAGCCTTGCTTATCCCTTTTTTCAGGATCATAGGATTAGCTCCGGCTGCAACGTTTTTCAAACCTTCACGAATAATAGCCTGAGCCAGGAGAGTTGCTGTTGTGGTTCCGTCACCTGCTACATCGTTTGTTTTTGTTGCAACTTCTTTAACCAGTTGAGCCCCCATATTTTCATATACATCTTCAAGCTCAATTTCCTTTGCAATGGTTACACCGTCATTGGTAATAAGCGGAGCACCATATTTCTTATCAAGAACAACGTTCCTTCCTTTTGGGCCAAGTGTCACCTTTACTGTATCTGCAAGTTTGTTAGCACCAGCTTCAAGCGCTTTTCTGGCCTCTTCGCCAAAAATTATCTGCTTTGCCATTAAATATTCCCTCCTCATTCTACTATAGCAAGAATATCACTTTGCTTTAAAATGGTATATTCAACACCGTCAATTTTAACTTCGGTTCCTGCATATTTACTGATGAGAACCTTATCTCCCACTTTAACTTCCATTTTAACTTCTTCGGTGCCAGGGCCAACAGCTTTTACCTCAGCGACTTGAGGCTTTTCCTTAGCAGAGCCCGGAAGGACGATTCCGCTTTTAGTGGTCTCTTCTGCTTCTACCATTGCAACTACCACTCTGTCAGCTAAAGGTTTAATATTCATGTGATTTACCCTCCTTAATTTAGTTCCCGAACCACGGGATTAATTTCGCTTTTGATATAGCAAATATGTATTTTCTCCAAACAATTTATTAGCACTCAATAAGGACGAGTGCTAATACAATATTATATAGATTTCCCTTTTCTAGCAAACAGATTATCTGTATAAATTTAATTGAATACCGTCTTTATTAGCGATTATTTTAAAATATCCGCATAATGCTTTGGTTTTCTTATGTTTTTAACTTCTTTCGCGTTAATCTTCCTTAAGTAAGAACGAAGTTAAACAATTTACCGGTTAATTTCCTCCGATGTTTTAATATATACTTTTTCCAATTGCACTATACATTCCTATCCTTTTACGTTTAAATAATATATTTCCTTAAGACCTTCCAATGTAAGCAGTGTATCAATCTCATCCACGCAACGGCACTGCGATGCGATAAGCCTTGACAAACCGCCTGTTGCAACAACTTTTATATTATCTTCTTTCATTTCTTCCTTTATCTTTCCTACAATGTATTCAACCTGCCCAATATATCCAAAAAACAAACCCGACTGAATACTGGCTATTGTATTCTTCCCAATTACGTTAGAAGGTTCTGCAATTTCCACACGAGGAAGTTTGGATGCCTTTGCAAATAAAGCCTCAGACGATATCATAATTCCGGGGCATATTACCCCGCCTAAATAATCCCTGTTGCTGTTAACTGCGCAGAATGTTGTAGCAGTTCCAAAGTCAACAATTATTACCGGCGCCCCATATAGTTTCACGGCACTTACCGCATTAACTATTTTGTCTGCCCCTACTTCTCTCGGGTTCTCGTACCTGATGTTTATACCTGTTTTTATACCGGGCCCGACTATTATCGGGTTTTTCTGTATATATTTTTTAACTGCCGTAACAAGAGAAATCATTACCGGCGGGACTACCGAGCAGATAATTACATCCCTGACTGACCTTATGTCTTCATTTATATGCTGAAACAGTGAAAGAAACAGTATGCCTATTTCATCAGAAGTTCTGTGCGGATCGGTTGAAAAAATCCAGTTACGCCTTAATTTATGTCCCACAAAAAGTCCAACTGTTGTATTGGTATTTCCAACATCAATGGTCAGTAACAAGATTACACTCTCCTTCCGGATAAACGGCTGAAGCAGCCGGCACATGCCTTACAGTCCCAGCTTTGTACTGCGGATTTGCTTGATTTCAAACTGGATTTCTTTTTCAAGTTTTTCTATATCCATTCTGATATCTTCAATGGTTTCCTCTCTCCTCGGGTTGGCTATTCTTGATACAACAGATTCGGAATTATAGCGCTGAGAAGGCCTCTTTTGGTATTCATTTTTGTTGTTCTTTTTATTTAAATTGGTCCGGCTGCTGTCTTTTTGGGGCTTGCTCATTTGGGTATTCGCCTGTTTTGCCGGGGGGTTATTGCTTTTTTTGATCTGATTTGTATTGCGTTTGCTATCCGACAACATATTCACTCCTTTTAACAACTGGTTTTTCTGATTATTTTAATCCCATTACACAGAAGGATTAACCGGTTTACGCACCGCAACTGCGTATTGATATCTCTCCCGAAAGAATTGTCCTGCGCTGCCCGTCAGGCGTTTCAACAAGCAGTCTTCCATCGTCCAGAACATCAAGCGCTTTTGCCTGCCATTTATTATCACCCTGATATATTATAATATCACGGCCAATTGTTATTGAAAAGCTTCTCCAGATGTCCATAAAACTTGAGGTGTCACCCTTTTCAGCAAAGCCAAGATATAAATCCTCAAGTTCATGTAAAATATCTGCCACAAGCAAGCTGCGCGATAACTCCTTATCTGTATTTAGGCTTAGTGAAGTAGCCGTTTCTGCAAGCCCGTCCCTAAAGTCCTCTTCTTTATTCCAGACATTAAGGCCAATTCCCAGAATAATGGCCTGGACTTTATCGGGCTCGGACGTCATTTCGGTTAAAATGCCACATACCTTTTTATTATTAATAAGGATATCATTCGGCCATTTTATCCCCAGCTTATTTGGAACGTACTTATCCAGGGCTTTACACACCGCACTTGATGCCAGAAGCGTTATGGACTGTACATTTTCCGGTGAAAGCTCAGGCCTTAAAAGGACCGACATATAAATGCCGACATCCGCATCGGACTGCCAATGTCTTCCTCTCCGCCCCTTTCCGCCGGTCTGGCATGCCGACACAACCACGGTTCCTTCACATGCACCGTCAGCAGCCATTCTCTTTAATTCGTCATTTGTTGAATCAATTGTGTCAAAGAAATACAAGCTTTTGCCTAGTATTTCGGTATTCAGTTTACTTACGATTGTACTCCTGTCGTATATGTCTCCGCTGTTAACAAGCCGGTATCCAAGCTTGTTGACAGACTGAATATTGTGTCCTTCCTCCTTTAATTTGAGTATGTGCTTCCAGACAGCGGTACGAGATATTCCCAATTCTTCACTAACCTGCTCGCCCGATACAAACTCTCCTTTTTTGCTCGTAAGCATTGCAAGAATTCTGTCTTTTGTATTCAACCTGACTCTCTGCCTTTCAAAATTAAAAAATTTATATTAAATCAAGCCTGTATTTTTTTAAATCCGGCACGGGAACGGTTACATACCTGTCTGTCCCGTTGCCTGAGAAAAATGCCAGACCATTGCTGTCGCTTATCAGACTTTCCACTAATCCGTTTTGTGATTGCGTCAAAAGAAAGCAATACAGTAATTCCCGGTTTATTCCGCTGTACCTGTCGTTGTACCGTTCAAGAATATTATTAAAATAAAGGGTTTCAGAATTTTCATACAGTATCGGGTCATCCAGCCCTTTTCCATATACACTTATCTGCTCTCCAAGAATGGTTGTGAAAATAAGGCATTCCGGGTTTCGAAAAGACCCGAACAGGTATCTGTTAAGCGGCACCATTGTATCTATGTACTTTTTCTTTATGTCGGGGTATTCCCTGCTTAATTTGTATAAATCCCCATCTGCTATAATGCAATCTTCCGCAGGAATATTTATCTTTATACACTGATAAGCCCGATCTCTGCTCCTTTTGTCATCCTCCGGGTGCAACAACGCACATAAGCAGGGCTGTGGTCCGAAATTCCAGGGGGTTTGCTGCTCTCTGTCCTTCCATTCAGTTAACTTCAGACCGCACTCAACAACATCATTGGTCTTTTCAACCGGGACATAAAAATATACTACTGCCATAAACTCCTCCTGCTGGATTAACTACTATTTGAAAAAGTGCGTTGAATTTTTAATGCAACTTCATCTGCAAGTAATAAAACATTCACCAGGAAGACATGATTATTGCGCATTTCTTCGTCTTTATTATATAATACTATTATTATGTTTGCAAAATGTTTTCAAGTCGCAGTTGATTTCCGGATGAGCACCATAATTCATTGCTGTTCGAGGGATGTTTATGTTAAGATTTTTCGACATGGATCGAGAGCAATTAATAGCTCTGGCTGAATATAGAGATGTTTTGGAAACAGGTCAGTTTTTTAAAAAGAACTTTTGGCAGAATGAAAAAGCAAAAACCGGCATACGTCTTAATTGCCAGGTTATCACAAAATATTGCCTTGAATATATTGAAGGTATTACTGTGGATAAGCTCCCTGAGTATAACTTAAAGCAGCTTAAAGAAATATTCATTAAAAACAGGCTTTCGGGAATGCTTCAAACGGTTTTTGAAAATGATATAGTTGAAGTCCTGAAAAACGCCTACCCAGACGAATTCAAAAAAAGGCAGCTTACCGAATGGATGTGGAGCAAACATGGCATCTGGGACAATGATAAATATGTTATAGAGGCAGTTCAATACATGGTCTTAAAAGAAGGCATACGCAGGGTGGAGCTTATACCCGCATATGACTGGAAAAAGCGTTTGCTGAAGTATAACATATATAATGTTTTGTCACGTTTTAACTGGTCCATATACAAGCTGTTTGATTTTGTATATCCAGGCCGTTTTCATCCTGCCGATTTCAAATACAAAGCAAAATGGAGAACCGATTCTGTCCGGGAATCATATGAAAATGCCCTCCGCCTTATGGATAAAGTCTTTTCAGAAAACCAGCTTTCTGATGATGAAATTCTGCTTCTGAACAATACAGGATTCAGAAAATTAGGGCTTATAAGCATGCTGTTGACTGTTTTTGACGGAAAGCCGCAAAAAGCCAAGGAATTTTATTTTTACAAAACCGTTGGTAACAGTGAAAACCAGAAAAAGCTGCAGGCGGATATCAAATCGGCACTGAACAGAAAAGAGGATGAAAATATAAGGAAACGGCTGTCAGAGGTTTCTACCGGCAAGTATATATATAACCTGCATTCATACAACGGTGTATATTCATATTTAAAACGCTGTGCCAAAAAAAGAGGGATCAAAATAAACGAGCTTGTTGAACGGTTTGGTTATGTCTATAAAAGCTCAAGAGCCGAACAGAAAGCAATAGAGCCAAATCAGATTTGGGATCTTAGAAGAAACGGTCTTACATATATTGAAATTGCGGAGAAACTGGGAAGCAACCCCACCACTATATCCGCCATGTGCAAAAAATATTTCGGCGGTGATCCTTTGATCCCCAGGCCGATAGAAGAGTATATTACCATACAGGAACTGATGGATCAGCATCATGTTGATCACAAGACAATAATGAAGCTTGTACAGCAAAATAATTTTGAAAACCATGTAACTATAAGAAATCGCTATCTTAAAAAATCAGAAATTATACCTTCCATTATTGAATATAAAAAGCAAAGTTTGCATCACCAGGCTTTGCTGAACAGATATGATGTTTCATAAAAATTATTTCTAATGCCTGATAATCCTGCTGTTTACGCTGATTCCGTTTTTTGGTTTTCAAAAAAGTGACAAATGGTACTTTAAAATTTGAGGGAAATAAGATATATTATATATGTGTTCCATTTTTTACTCTAGCAGGTTGAACTGTAATTTCCCTTGCCCCCCTACAGTTTAACCTACTTTTTTTTGCCTTGAATCAGCCTTTGAAGATCATATATCGCTGTAATTTGAAAAGCCGGCTTTCGTGCGTTTAACGGCTAATGAACCGCACACAAACACGGATTCAGCAATTGCAACCATTTGCCTGTTCCCGGTATTTCAGAAACACGTTCTACAGTCTTAGCTGCAAAAAAATGGCCGCAGTTATATTCCTACGTCTGCTGCCGGTAAAATAAATTCATAAGCTTATTAAATTTAAAGTGTCTAAAATACAAACAGTCTGTGTTTAAAAACAATTCGCTGCTTTCCAATCATCTTCCCCGGTATTGCTATAAAATTTTGTGCTTTAGCAGTTCCTGCCTCAAAGACGCGGGATCTGTGAACACAATACCCTCAATGCCAAGTTCTTTTGCAGCGGATATATTTTCGGGCGAATCATCAATAAAAATACATTCCGCAGGGTTTAACGAAAATTCCCGGAGCATTTTTACATAAATATCCCGATCGGGTTTTAGCAAACGATGGTGAGACGATATAAAAATACCGTCAAAAATTCTGAAAAAGCCATATTTGCTGAAGACTTTATCAAATGCCTCCCTGTGGAAATTTGACAGAAGAAAAAGCTTATATCCTTTTTCCTTTAATTCATCCAGCAGTTTCAGGTTTTCCTCAATAGGTACCATTATTTCCAGCCAGTTATACATAATGTCTCGTATCTCGGCGGCATAGATACCGCATTCACCGCTCATAATACGTATAGCGTCTTCATAATCAACCGTTCCCCTGTCCAGCTCCAGCCAGGTTTTACTCCCAAACACCGCCCGGTACAACATCTGTGATTTTTCACCCTGACCATATAGTTTCTGCAGGTATTCTTTTGGTTCAAAAGTTAAAAGAACTCTTCCCAAATCAAAAATTAATGATTTAACCATACTATCTCCCCGCATTAAGTTTTTCATTATGACATTTTAACATATTTTCTGAAAATCCTCTTAATTCCAAGGAACATTTTTTTGTAAAAGCCCGTCTTATTTTGAAAATAAAAAATGTTGCTGCTATGGTATATTTTAATTCGTTTGTAACGTGAATGTATGAAAAATATGCTATACTTATTTTATTAATATTCTCCTAAGGAAAAACACTTACAAATATTAATCGGTGGCAATTTTATATTGAAAGGTGTGATTGGAAGTGTTTGATACTTTAATTAACATTTATCAGCAAGTGCATGGCTTTGGCATGTACATAATTGTAACCACACTTGTAATATTTGTTGTGGCATTCATTGCAAATCTGGTAATTCGCAAAAAGTATATCATTATCCTTGATGATTTGCTTGACTGGCACAGGAAAAAGGAGGCTGCCTTTCATTCTGACATCTTAAACAAAATTGTTGAGGAATATAAAATTACGGCAAAAGAAAGCTACAGCGAGGTAAACACGCAGGCAATAATTGAAAAAAACTTTAATTTGCACTTAAGAAGCCTTGCCTTAGGTGAACGATTCATAAAAAACACAAATACCCTTCTAATCACACTGGGACTGTTCGGAACTTTTGTAGGGCTTACCACTGCAGTTGCCGAACTTGCAGGAATATTCACCAATATAGATATTTCCGATCTTATTGAAAATGCCGGCATACAAAGGCTTATAAGCCATCTTATAGGATCCCTTGAAGGGATGTCTGTGGCTTTTGTCACAAGCCTTGTGGGTGTGGGCTGTTCAATTATACTTACAATTCTCCTTACAATATTCAGCGCCGAAGAAGCCAGAGAAAACCTGATGGTGCAGATTGAAGAATACCTTGATAATACAATAGCAATGGTCGTATCACAGGATAAAGAAACAGAGTACACCATGATGAACAATATTTTAAGAGAAACATTTATGGAATTTGGTGACAAAATTCAGGCTTCATTGAAGGAAACGGTTGAGAAATTCGGAGAAAAGCTCACCACCGTTGTCATGGACGTTAATGTTTCAAGCCAGACCCTTGATGCAACCGTTGATAAATTTGATGCCTCCCTTGCCAATTTTGCTTCGAACATGAAGGATCTGAACGAGTTTAATATAAATATGCGCAACAACATCGAGAGAATGGACGTAAACTTCATTAAAGTTACCGAAGCTCTCACGAAAGCCTCGGATATTGTCCTGGAAAACTATAACAGCATTGAAAACTTCTCGAATAACATCCGTGAAGCCGCTGATGAAATGACTTCATACAACCGCCAGCTTGTAAGTGATATTTCACAACTTGTAAGCGAAATATCGTCCACAGTTCAGGTTGTGGAAAAGCTTGCCGGGGCAATGGATACAAATATGCAGCAGCATACAAGGGATCTGGAGATTTATCAGGAACACTTTACAAAGGTTATGATGAAAATAAACGATGATATCAAAGGCTTTGGACACCTCGCTGCAAATTCTTTCAGCGAAGCCCTGAATAAGGCAAGCTGGGAAATGGGCCAGAAAGTCAAGCTGTCAATGGAAGAGAGCTTGAAGGGAATACTCGAGTTATTGGATCAATTCCGTGAAAATCAGATTCATTTTGCAAAAACAATTGCATCCCTTCCCGAACAGGTCTTGACATATAACCAGGTTGCAGCCGCAAAGATAGATCAGCAGCTTGCAGAATTGAAGGAAATTACTTCAAAATAACAGGATTTGCATTGAAGGGGTGTTTTTTGAGATGAAAGTAAGAAACCGGAATTTTAGAAAACCTGAACAAGCAGCCCATTTCTGGCCATCATTTACGGATGTTATGTCTACGATAGTCCTGGTATTGTTTTTCCTGATATTTTTAGCCTATTTCCAGCAAATGTTTTCTGTTTCTATCTGGAATGAAAGGCTAAGTAAGGCAAAGGCGGAGCTGTTGGCCACCGAAGATGCATTAAAGCGTGCCGGAGATGAATTGGAGCTTAAAAAGCTGGAAATCTCAGAAAAAGAAGATGCACTCCGCATAATGGAGAACGAAGCAGAAAAGCTTAGGGCCGAGGTCGAACAGGGGAAACGGGAGCTGACGGTTTCTCTTGAGAAATTGCAGGAACAGGAAAAGATAATAGCAGACAGTAACAGGGAACTGGGTGAGCTTAGAGGAAAGCTTCAGAATATTTCGGTTTTAAGATTAAGTATTCTTGAGGAAGTAAAAAAATCCATAGAGGACGAAATCGGAACATCCACCACTCCGGACGGGGAGCCGCTGGTTGCCATCGACAGCAATGCAAACCTCATCATTAATAACCAGCTTCTTTTTGCGAAAAACTCATCTCAAATATCCATCGAAGGTCAGGCACTGTTAAGCCGTTTCGCGGTGGCTTTTGAAAGAATACTTGACGACAAAAACATACGTGATTATATCGACGCAATCAATATACAAGGCCATGCAGACTCCGACGGATCATACCAGCGAAATTATGAGCTCTCATGCGAACGGGCTTATGCCGTTATAAACACAATGTTCGCGAAAAATCCTGCTCTTGAGAAAAAATACGGGGAATATTTTGCAGCAACAGGCTTCTCTGAATTTCGTCCGATAGATCCGGGCACTACAGAAGCAGCCAAGACAAAAAACCGCCGTATTCAGATTTCCATAACAATTAAAGACACACATGTACAGAAAATAATCCAGGAATATCTTGAAGAATCCAAAATAGGTAACTGATATAAAGTTGCGGGAGGATATTAAATGGATCAAAAATTACGTTTGGATATCCGTATAATAAAATTTCAGGATTTTATCCGCAGAAAGCCTGACAGGCCTTTTGGTTACTACGGGCTTGGAGTCCAGTATATGCTTGCCGATATGCCCAATTTGGCTGACAAAATGTTCAGCCAGGCGCTGAAAAAATCTCCTGCCTATGTTCCCGCAATGATTGGCAAACTTGAGGTTTTTCTCAGGGAAAACAAATACATAGCCGCTGCGCGATACTATGACAAAAACCGCAGTGTGTTCGTGAGAAAAAAAATATATATTAAGCGCATAAATAATATAGTGAGCAATATATACCTATCCCGAGGCTTTTCGGATTATTTGGGAAAATTGCGTTCTTTCCTGGCCTTCGATGAGAAAATAGGCGCACTTCAGAAATTGTTTGGCAGCAGTAAGGAAAATCCTGTTGTGAATATCCTTCTGGCCATGTATTATCTGAAAAAGGGAAAAAACGATGACAGGGCATGTCCCGTATATAACCTGTGTGTAAACATGAAAGGCATAACCGACAGGCTCAGGTGTGATCTTGCGCAGGCGTTGTCTACAAAACAGCCTGCAATTTTGAGAGATGTTAAAATTGCAGGCCTTTTTCAATCAATACCTGAAAATGCATATAAGACTGATTATGTAAATTTCCTGCTCTCCAGTTTTATGGCGCAGCAGGATATGGAGAAAGTAATGAATGCGTTTTCAGAACTCAATAAAAAGCAATTTATCCCCAGCAAAAAAGCAATGTGGGAATACCTTCTCTTCTGTAAACGCAACGATATCTGGAATTCCACCGTTGCACTGTACTGCCAGAAGCTCATTGAAAGCGGCTGGATTAACAGCATCCTTGCTTCTACGGCAATACAGCTGAAAAATAAAGGCATTGTGAATGCCAATAACGGGATGTTTAAAATACTGTCCCTTTATAGCTATTACGAGGCTTAATACCCGTTAAAACACATTTATTTTTCTTTTCCGCATGATACTGTCTTTATTTTTGCTGTGCATTTACCTTTATAATTTCCACTATTAACGCCGTGGCCCTAACCATGTCCGAAATGGCTATCTTTTCGTTCGTACCGTGCACATTTGTCATTCCCACACTTAAATTAACCGCAGGAATTCCTTTAGTGTTCAATACATTCGTATCGCTGCCGCCGCCGGTTGATTCGGGCAGCAACGGAAGATTTAATGCTTGGGTAGCATTTTTCAATAAGCTCATAATCGGATGAGTTTCGGGAATATGGAAGCCTCCGTATACCCTTTTCAGTTCAATCTGAACTGTGGCCTTTTCCTTTTCTATACTGTTCTTAAAGGATTCCACCCACTGATTTGTAAAATCATTAAGTTTTTGCTCGCTTAAGCTTCTCAGTTCCCCGTCAATAATTACTTCATCGGGAACAATGTTAGTTGCCCTTCCTCCATTGATTATGCCTATATTGCACGTGCTTTCCCCGTCAATCCTTCCCATGAAGGGCAAATTCGCGATGGCAACGGATGCCGCACGAATGGCATTTAAGCCTTCCTCAGGGCAAACCCCTGCATGCGCTGCCTTACCCTTGACTATAAACCGTATTTTGCTCTGATATGGAGCTTTTACTGCAACTGTACCAATAGGCCCTCCTTCATCCAATACAAAGGCATATTTTGCAGGTATTCTGGAAGTGTCAAGCATTTTTGCCCCATACAGCCCGGTTTCCTCAGCAATCGAAAATACGGCATAAACGTCACCATGTGGTGCCTTTTCTTCTTTAAGAATATTAATGGCTTCCAGAATACATGCAACCCCCGCAAGGTCGTCACCGCCAAGTACAGTGGTGCCGTCACTTGTGATGATGTCCCCGTTGATTACCGGGATTTTCCCCTTTCCTGGTTCCACTGTATCCATATGTGCCATGAAAAGCAATGGCGGGGCCTCGACATTTCCCGGAACCTTTACAATAACATTGCCCGCATTGCCGTTAATTGCTTCTCCGGCATTGTCTTCTTCTGGCTTATAGCCCATTTCTTCAAGTTTCCTTTTTAAAAGATCGGCCATTTGCCTTTCATTTCCCGAGGTACTGTCTGTCCTGACCAGTTCACAGAAAGTATCTACAAGCCTTTCAGTGTTAACTCTGAATTCATTTCGATTTAAATTACCCATTTTATCCCCTTCTCTCAAAAAGCTGTATTTATTTCCATAATATTTAAAGTTCATTCATTTATGCCGGTGGAACCAAAACCGCCACCACGATTCATTCCTATATCAGCTACAGAACCAACTACTTTTAACCTCATTCTGGGTACTTCCTGCAGAACCAGTTGCGCAATCCTGTCGCCTTTTTTAATATGGTATATACCCTGTTTATTGCCCTTGCTGTCAACGGTATAATGCTCATTATTATTACCTGATTCAACAGATGTATTGGTTATGATAATACCCAGCTCATCCCTGTACCCTGCATCTATTGTTCCGGGTGAGTTGGAAATTCGCAAGGGCGTTCTTAAGGTAATGCCGCTGCGGGGACGGACCTGGATCTCGAACCCGGGTGGTATCGCCATTTTCAATCCGGTAGGAACAATTACGGTCTCATTCGGCCTTATAATCACTTCTTCAGCAGCACAAACATCCATGCCTGCATCCCACTCATTCTGATACTTTGGTAATTTAGCACCTTCCCTGCATATTTCCACTGCAACTTCTATTTCCTTCATATCAATCAGACCCCATTCCGTATATAATGTTTTTTACTCCACGCCACGATAGTAATGTCCTCTGGTTAAATTTTTATTTTGAAGCATTATCTGCGTTTCAAATTTGCTCTTTCCATTAACCCACAGGTCCCTGTAATATTTGCAGATATTTTTTATTTCATCGGCACTTTCATCCATTATACCAATTCTTAAAACTTTTACATCGGTATTTTCAAAAGGCATCACATCGTCTATCATCAATATACTGCTATTGTACAGCGTCGTTCTGCTAAGCACGGGATCGGTAATATATAAAAAACGCCTTCCCGACCTGTCTGTCAAATACCCCTGTTTATTCATGCACGTCATGCATTTCCGGTTACAGCTTCCGTTATTGCTTGCCGGGCAGTATTCCAGTGTCATAACGGGTATTGCGCCATACACATAGGCTTCAAGAGGAATTTTGGGAGACTTTATTTCACCCAGAGCCTCAAAGTTCAGTTCCAATGAAGGCATTATGCCCGACGGTTTATACTTGCCTAAAAGCTCTGCTGCCGCTGAGTTAAATATGTTCATCGTATAGTCAAGGGCGACAGGTATCCCGGGAAACTCTTCCCGCATACGGTGGAGCGCTCCCAGATTACCCGTAAGAATACCGTCCGGGCTTTTGTGCAGCGATCTAATCCTTTTTGCATACATATCCATTTGCCTGTCGGTTAATACTGCAGGCACCACTGCAAAAACTTCAGCTCCTGCATTCTGAACTTCTTCCATGATTTCAAAGTCATCGGCCCTGAGGTATATCCTGTCAACATCAAGATCTTCCCATGAAATCTTCGGCGGCGTTTTATAAAACATCAGGCTTATTTTTCTTCCGTATGATAAATGCTGCGCAATTCCGGGGAAGTGTTCATTTTTGTTACTTATATATCTTTCTGTAACTAATGCACGCTTTACCGATAACTTATTCAGTGCATCCCTTCTCATTTCATTTATCACCGAAACAGGTATGAACGATATGTTATCGGTTAGAACATTAATGCATTCGAAATAATAAGGAGTATCGCCTGTCTTTTTTAGTTGTTCCAGGACACGTTCCCTGGTTAAAGGTTTCTTCAGCGCTTCCGCGCAGGGGTCAGCACCTTCGACACTTACAGTGTTTTGATCGCAGTCGGTAACAGTTAATGTGGGTTTCTCGCCTTTTATAAAGCGGAATTCCCCGTTTACAGGAACTGTGGGAACATTTTTGGAAGCAACTTCGGTGAGGCTCTCCATCAGTTTTTTGTCATAGGTTTTGTAAACAGGACTTCGGTCTTTCGCATAGGATTTGAAAATTCCCAACAGTACCGAATCACCGGGTTCAGCATGTTTTACATGTTTTCCGTCGCGCATGATAACACTTACAATTGTGGACAGCGTTTCCCTGTCCCATATTTCAACACCGTCACCGATACTGACATGTTCGCTCAGCTTTACATTAATCAGCTTATTATCCCTGCCGCCAAAAAATTTCTGCCGGCTGTCACCATCCTGTGTTACAACCGTACCCGCCGGGATTCCCCAATGTTTTGGGTGCTCAATGCTGAGAAGCTTTTTATCCTTTCCCTTAAGATATCCCGTGGTAAAACCGCCACGGTTGAAAACCTGCTGCAATATATGCAAATCCCTGTGGTCTACTTTATATTGCAAAGGATCGGCCATGGCAAGATCAAGATACTTCCTGTATATCATAACGGCCGCAGCCACATATTCCGGCGATTTCATCCTGCCTTCAATTTTCAGCGCTGCAACACCCGTTTTAACAATATCGGGCATAAGTTCCAGCGTCATCAGATCTTTCGGGCTTAACAGGTACTCACCTGAAGTGTCGACTCCTTCTATTTTATAAGGCAACCTGCATGGCTGGGCACACCTTCCGCGGTTTCCGCTTCTCCCGCCAATAAAACTGCTTAAAAGGCATTGCCCCGACCTGCAAATGCATAAAGCGCCATGTATGAAAATCTCTGCTTCAATACCCGTCCGGCGTATGATATTTTCTATTTCCGAAAGGCTTAATTCCCTTGCCAGCACAACCCGGCTGATGCCAAGAGCCTGAGCTGCTTTTACCCCGTCGGTGTTATGAATTGTCATTTGCGTACTGGCATGGACAGGAAGCCCGGGAGCTATTTCCTTCAATACACTTACCAGCCCAAGATCCTGGACAATAATCCCGTCAATTCCCTCTTTACATGCAAAAGAAGCCAACTCACGGGCTTCTTTAAGCTCTTTTTCAGCTATTAACGTGTTTAAAGTAAGATAAATCTTAACACCTCTTATGTGAGCATCTTTAACAATATCCGGCAGGGATTTATTGTCAAAATTGCCGGCATTAAGCCTGGCATTAAACGATTTCGCACCAAGGTATACAGCATCCGCCCCTGCTGCTACTGCGGCCCGGTATGCTTCAGGGCTTCCTGCCGGAGCCAGCAGCTCAATTTTTTTCCTATTCATATTCCTGCTCCCTGTTGGTTTTCTCCTCTCTTCCTATCTCCGTCAGAAACAGTTTCATTCAGGGTATGTCCGGAAGGATCACCGTTTTCCGCTGCGCAATCCTGTGTATAGGCTTTATTGTCATTAAAACCTGCCTGTCCGGTAACGTGTTGCTCGACTGTTTCCTTTTCGGGCTTATATTTATACTTATATATTATCTCCTTTTTCTTTTCATCTTTTTCAAATAATTTTTTAATCCAATCAAGAATATCAACAATCCCTTTTGCTTTTACCAAAATATCCTTCTTTAGCATTTCAGCAGCGTCCTTTGCAGAGTCCGAAATTTTACCGACGTTTTGAACAACCTTTTGAATTGACTCTGTTTCTTTTCTGATAATGTCCGATACCTTTGCAACATTATCAGTTATTTCCGGAAGTTTATCGAGGGTATTGTCAATGTTGGCACGGTTTTTATCCAATATTCTGTTTAAATTTTTTAATATGCCTACAAGATTGGCAACGGCTAATAAAAGATAAAACAACACACCCGTGGCAAGAATGAACAGGACTACTTTAAACAGATCACCCCAGGTAATGTTTGCATCAAACATACTAAATTCCTCCAATAAGCTCGTTAATTATTTTATATTATGTAACCTTGGCTTGTGGGAAGTATCGCCGGTGGCTTTTGCCAATGAATTTCTCACTTCATTAAGCTCTGCTTCACGCTTTGTAAGTTCTAATAAAAGATGTTTGTTTTCTTCATTTGCTTTCTGAAGTTGTTGAGACAGCATATCCCTATCCTGCTTAATTTCCTGCAATGTTTTTTTGGCAATCTCTAATTCCTTCTCCAGAGCTTCTTTAGCTTCGGTTAGCTTGAACATTTCATCAACTATATTAATAGCCGTTAAAACAGAAGCCATGGAAGTACTTAAGGTATGGTTGGCTTTCATAATTTCAGTTGTCTTTTGGTCTACATATAAGGCCACTTTTTGTAAATATTCGGCAGATTCATAGCCACAAAGTGTGTACTCGTTCCCTGCAATACGTACGCTAACCTTATTCTTGCCGGCCATCTCATCAACTCCTGTTTTCTTTCGTATGATAGGGTAAGGCTGTTATCGGAAGTATACCTGACAATAAAATGACATTTTCTCCTACCTTAGTTACCTTATCGGTTTTACCTTGATAAAACTTGAATATTTTACAACAAGTATACCATAAACATGTCTTATTCTTCAACAAAAAGCACACTATGTACAGGTCTGTTTCCGGCACTGTACATACCCCGTATTACTGTCAGATGGCTTTGGATTGTGCAATGCAAGTAAACTTTCAGCGTAGTGCAGCGCAGAGCCGTGCAGCCGGGTGAGGGACAAGCAACCCGGGCTTCGGCTTGCCCAAGCTGAACTGCACAGCTCTATGAAACAAAGCGTCTGTTTCATGTAATGCACAAAATCATTCGCTAACTTCTGAGATTGGCACTTCTGCAAAAGGGTATTATCACCCTGGTTACACTCCACGCATTGTAAGTGATATCCTTTTTCTTTCGGGATCCACTTCCAGAACTTTAACAGTGACAATGTCACCAACAGAAACAACATCCATGGGATTTTTCACAAACTTGTCTGCCAATTGTGATATATGGACCAATCCATCCTGGTGGACGCCTATATCAACAAATGCCCCAAAATCGGCCACGTTCCTCACAGTACCTGTAAGCACCATACCCGGCTTCAGATCGGTAATCTGTAATACATCGCGCTTTAACATCGGCGGTGGGAGTTCCTCTCTGGGATCTCTTCCCGGCTTTTTCAGCTCTTCAATAATGTCCTTAAGGGTGGGCTCTCCTATGTTCAGCTCCTCGGCAAGCTTTTTAAGCCCTGTTTTCTGGACAGCCAAATCCAGCAAAGCCAAATTGTTATTTAATACATCGTCACGGGTATACCCGAGCTTTTTCAGAAACAGTTCGCACGCTTCGTAAGACTCAGGGTGAACGGCGGTATTATCAAGCACATTATCTCCATCACGAATTCTTAAGAAACCCGCACATTGCTCAAATACTTTCGGTCCGAGCTTTGGCACTTTTTTAAGTTCCTGGCGGTTTCTGAACCTACCTATGCTTTCCCGGTATGCAACAATATTAGCTGCAACGCTTTTACTGATTCCTGAAACATATGATAGCAGTGATACAGATGCGGTATTTAAATCAACGCCAACCTTGTTGACAACATCCTCCACTACTGCGCCAAGAGTTTCGCTCAGGCGTTTTTGATTCATGTCATGCTGGTACTGCCCTACTCCTATGGCTTTAGGATCTATTTTAACCAGTTCGGCCAGCGGGTCCTGCAAGCGCCTTGCTATTGATACAGCACTCCTCAATGATACATCAAAATCCGGGAATTCCTCTGCTCCAAGCTTTGAAGCCGAATACACCGATGCGCCTGCCTCACTTACCACCATGTATTTAACATCCCTGTCTATTTCCTTAAGCATATCGGCAATAAATATCTCTGACTCCCTGCTGGCTGTACCATTCCCTATAGCAATAACATCAACCCGGTATTTTTCAATTAACCCCTTCAGAACGGCCTTTGCTTCTTCCGTTTTATTTTGCGGAGGTGTAGGATATACAACACTCGTGGCAAGAACTTTTCCTGTTTCATCAACAACACAGATTTTGCATCCTGTCCGGTATGCGGGATCAAGCCCGAGAACAACACAATTATGCACCGGTGGCTGCATCAGTAAATTTTTAAGATTTTCTTTAAACACCACCATAGCCTGCTCTTCGGCTTTCTCAGTCAATTCGCTTCTGATTTCCCGCTCAATGGACGGCTGGATTAACCTCTTATAGGCATCTTCAATTGCCATTCCCATATGTTTTCTTTTTTCCTTATTGACTATGTTATAACTGTCAAACAGGAAGGTAAGAACCTTTTCCTCCGGCACTGAAATATCCACCTTAAGGAACTCTTCCTTTTCACCCCTGTTAATAGCCAGTATCCTGTGGCTTACAATCGACTTAACGGGTTCCTTGTAATCATAATATTGCCTGTAGACCGAATCCTCTTCTTTCTTGGCCTTGGATTCCACAATACCAAACGAATGGAAAATATTGCGGATTTCCTTTCTTATTGCTGCGTTGTCAGAGATATCCTCTGCCACTATATCCCTTGCGCCCTGCAAAACATCGTCCACACTGTTTAAATCCTTTTGGGGGTTTATGTAATCCAAAGCCTTGTTCTCTATTGTTTCATCAGAAATACCATCGAGCAGGATTAAAGAAGCAAGCGGCTCCAGGCCTTTTTCCCTGGCAACCATGGCCCTGGTTCTGCGCTTTGGCTTAAACGGCCTGTATATATCCTCTATCTCCTGAAGTGTCATTGCATTTTCAATTGAAGCTGATATTTCTTCGGTCATTTTGCCCTGCTCTTCAATTAATCTGTACACGTCCTGTTTTCGGGCTTCAAGGTTTTTCAGATATGTGTAACGATCATTAATTTCACGCAACACCTGATCATTTAACGAACCGGTCATTTCCTTACGGTATCTGGCTATAAAGGGAATGGTGTTTCCTGCATCTATAAGATCAATTACATTATTGACCTGCACTTTGCCCAATCCGAATTCTTTCTGTAAAACCGCTCTTATATCCATAAATTCCTCCTATAAGCAAAATTGGCCGTTTATATATTCATTCCTGAATATAAAATATCATGGCAGTAAATAAGTAAAGTATAGTTTATGCTTAAAACATGCTATTGCAAATAATCAATATCAGAGAAAAGTACACCGTTCAACGAGACGGGTATTTATTTTACAGGGTTTTATTATTAAAAACATGTTTTTCAACTTTCTTCTTAACCCGCTGAAGTGCATTGTCAATAGATTTCACAGGCTTATTCAGTTCCCTTGCTATCTCTGTGTATGATTTCCCATTAAGATAAAGGGAGAGAACTTCCCATTCAAAAGCTGAAAGGATTTCACCCATTTTATTCTCTATTCCGCTGACCTCTTCCTTTGTAATCAGGAGTTGTTCAGGATCCAATACAATTTGATATGAAATCATATCAATATAGCTTTTATCAGAGTCATCATCATAAACCTTTCGATTTAGAGAAATGTACGTGTTTAACGGGATATGTTTCTGCCTTGTTGCGTTTTTTACAGCAGTAATCATCTGCCTTGTAATGCAGAGTTCAGCAAATGTCTTAAATGCCATGGATTTATTGTGCTGATAATCACGGGTAGCTTTATAAAGCCCAATCATTCCTTCCTGCACGACATCTTCACGATCAGCGCCAATAAGAAAATATGTTCTTGCTTTAGCCTTTACAAGGTTCTTATATTTGTTAATAAGAAATTCTGTGGCGTTTTTGTCACCACTCCTGCCAAGCAAAACAATCTCTTCGTCTTCTAATTTTGAATATTCTTCAGTTTTATATCCTGTTACCACTTTTAGGTCTCCCAATCCTCTTGGTTTATATAATTTTATTTATGTATAAACTTTTCCCAATTTTATTGGGATCAGAAAAATCAGAAGCCGAAAGTTTTTATAAAAAATTAATAATTAAACCATCTTATCTAAAAATTATATGTTATTGCTTGTACACTGTCAAGGCTCTGACTTCTTCATAACCAGCCCTTTTGCAGTTATATGAATTGCCAGTACGTTTAAAGCGGCAAAGTGTTCCAGCTCATCCCGAATCATTAGCCTGGCTCTTTTTATTGCCTCTACCAGGTTATATCCATAAACCATTATAACATCCATATCCAGAATAACCCCGTCTTCACCTTTGTTTATCCTGAACCGTGAGACTTTTTCCATTTCATCCATTTCAACAATTATGTGATTTACAACCTGGTAAATTGCATAATCGGATATGGTAAATTTCCCGTTATAGCTAAACGGCGGGCGTACCACCGATTTTTCCCCCATGCTCTGGAAATGGCCTTTTGCTTTCCGTTTGAAAATCTGCAGTGGATCAAGGAAATACCCTGAAAAATCCTTTTTCAATTCCATGCTTGGAACAGGTATCACATGCTTGCCCTGCCCTGTTCTCGTGCTAATGGCCTGTTTTATTTCCAGCTCACTGGCCACATCCTCTATATATACCTTTTCATTAACCGGTCCAATACCAAGGATTTCAGCTATTTTTTCCACCATACCGTCCGAAGTTCCCAAAATCAGTATGGACTTTGGATTATTCATCCTGATCGCATCAATTACCTGGTTCCTATGTGCCGGGTCGGTAAAAAGCGCCGTTTTAATTGAACCTAATTTTGTAGGTTCCTTTTTGGCTGACTTTCCGGCAATAATACGGTTCTGGCAAATAAGCAAACCATCATCAATTATATAGTCAATATCTCTTTCTTTTGCCACCCAAAGCGCCCTGTAGCTTTTTCCGGTACCGCTTGCTCCAACGAAACCTACAACTCGCATAAACTCACTCCAAAATTCATTTATTTCAAAACTACATGCAGTCAAAACCAGGTAAGAAGTTGCATAGCAACTTCAGCATGCTGATTTATTATATAAATACTGCCATCACAGCAAACACATTATACCACAGTTTATTCAAAATTGACTTTAAAAATTGACATTTATAAAGCAAAAGCGGGGATTAAAATCCCCGCTGTAATTTTTTATCAATATATAATATATTCGAACGTTATCAGTTAACAATTGCTTTTTCAGTTTCCTTGTCAAACAGGTGCATGGCGTTCATATCGAAAGCAACCTTTATAGTGTCACCGGGTCTTGTTGTTGTCTTCGGATGAACTCTTGCAGTAAAGTTAACACCATTGATAACCATATACAGATAAGTTTCGGAACCGAGCATTTCTGTAACTTCAACTTTGGAGGTAACTGTTGCATTTGCCCATTTTTCAAGGTTTTGTGGTTCGTCATGGGTATTTTCCGGACGGATACCGAATACAACTTCTTTTCCGATATATCCGGATTTTTCAATAACCTTTGCCTTGTCGGCAGGAACTTCAAGTTTGTCATCACCTAACTTCAGGTACAGCTTTTCATCTTCCTTAATAACCGTTACATTGGCAAAGTTCATCTGCGGGCTTCCGATAAATCCTGCAACAAACATATTAACAGGATTATCATATAATCCTTGTGGAGTATCAATCTGTTGAATGAATCCGTCTTTCATAACAACAATTCGTGTACCCATTGTCATAGCTTCTGTCTGGTCGTGGGTAACATAGATGAATGTTGTCTGGAGTTTCTGATGCAGCTTGCTGAGCTCTGTTCTCATCTGAACTCTCAGTTTTGCGTCGAGGTTTGAAAGAGGTTCGTCCATAAGGAATACTTTTGGTTCACGTACAATAGCACGTCCCAAAGCAACACGCTGTCTTTGACCACCGGACAAAGCCTTCGGTTTTCTGTCCAGCAAGTGCTCAATATCAAGAATTCTTGCAGCTTCGTGCACTCTTCTCTTTATTTCATCCTTTGGAGTTTTTCTTAATTTAAGACCAAATGCCATATTATCAAATACAGTCATATGTGGATAAAGCGCATAGTTCTGGAAAACCATTGCTATATCTCTGTCCTTAGGAGCAACATCATTCATTAGCTTGTCCCCAATGTACAGCTCTCCTTCGGTTATTTCCTCAAGACCTGCGATCATTCTGAGCGTTGTTGTTTTTCCACATCCTGAAGGTCCAACGAGAATTATAAACTCTTTGTCTTCGATATTAATATTAAAATCACTAACTGCTGTAACACCACCGGGATAAGTCTTGAAGACGTTTACTAATTTTACGCCAGCCATTTAATCCCCTCCTAAAAAATAGATTATATCTTTTCGGCATATCAATACTGTAACATGAAGCAGTCTTGGGTTACCACTACTTTTTTAACCAAAAAAGATTTTTTTCTTTTAGTGACTTTGCATAATATATTTCAAATAAAAAAATAGCGATTTTATTTTTATACATAATAGTTGCATTTTTATGCATATACGTATATAATTATGTATAAAAATGCATGGAGGGTTATTCGTGTATAAAATCGCTGTCATTGGTGCAACCGGCTACGTAGGTACCGAGATTATCCGCTTGCTTGTGCAGCACCCTGATGCTGAAATAAGTGCTGTTGTATCAAAAAGCTTTACCGGACAGTCCCTGTCCGAAATTTATCCAAACTTAAGGAACATTTTTGATGAAACCTTAATGGATATGGATTTGGATAGATTGTGCGAGATATCGGATATTTTTATCACCGCTTTGCCTCATGATGCATCAAAAGAGATTATTCCCGAACTTATAAAAAGGGGTAAACGGGTTATTGATCATAGTGCGGCATTCAGGTTCAGAGACAAGAATGTATATGAAACATGGTATAAAGCAGCACATGGCATGGAGGAGCTTTTAGACAAGGCTGTATATGGCCTTCCTGAAATATACAGGGAGAAAATAGCCGTTTCAAATCTGGTTGCAAACCCGGGCTGCTATCCCACGTGTTCGGTTTTAGGCATTGCACCGCTTATAAAAAATAAGCTTGTTCACTTAAGCAATATAATTATTGATGCGGCATCGGGAGTATCCGGAGCGGGAAGGAAATCTGATCTTCCCTATTCTTTCTGTGAAGTAGATGAAAATTTCAAGGCTTACGGTGTTGCAAATCACAGGCATACCCCTGAGATAGAACAGGAATTGTCGGCCCTTGCGGGAGAAAATATTGTTATAACATTCACGCCTCACCTGGTTCCGATGAAAAGGGGCATGCTTTGTACCAGTTATTTAAATTTAAAAGATGATAACTGGACTAATGAAAGCCTTTATGAAGTTTACAGGGAACACTACAAAGACGAGTTTTTTGTACGGGTTTTAAAGCCCGGAACTCTTCCCGAAACAAAAAATGTGTCCGGCTCAAATTTTATTGATATAAGCGTCAATTTTGACAGACGCACAAACAGGGCAATAGTGGTGAGCGCCCTGGATAACCTTGGAAAAGGCGCTGCAGGGCAGGCTGTCCAGTGCATGAATATAATGCTTGGCCTTACTGAAACAACAGGATTAATTCATCCTGCCTTTTACCTGTAGTTCACAATTAATTAAACGTTAATTCAATAACGCAATATATCGAGGTGCAATATGAAAGACATTATTAAAAAAGCAGAAATACTTATTGAAGCTTTGCCTTACATACAGGCGCTTAACGGGAAAACGGTGGTAATTAAATACGGCGGCAACGCCATGATCAGTGATGAATTAAAACACTCTGTCATGGAAGATATTACACTGTTGAAGTATATTGGTGTAAACCCCGTGGTTGTTCATGGCGGCGGCCCTGATATAAACCGTACACTCAGGCTTCTTAATGTTGAATCGGAATTTGTTAACGGCCTTCGCAAAACTGACGGCACTACAATGGAAGTTGTGCAGATGGTTCTGGTTGGTAAAACAAACAAGGAAATTGTTTCATTAATAAATCATATGGGCGGTAAAGCAATTGGCATCTGCGGAATTGATGATAATTTGATTGAATGTGAGAAATTAACCCTCTCAGAAAACGGAGAGGAAATTGACCTGGGTTATGTCGGGAAAATTACAAATATAAACCCGCATCTCCTGAATGTCCTGTCCCAGGGACCATATATTCCTGTTGTAGCCCCGATAGGCGTTGATAAAAACGGGCAGAGCTATAATATAAATGCGGATACTGTTGCAGCCGAACTCTCATGTGCTTTAAAAGCCGAAAAACTGATCCTGTTAACCGATGTTAAAGGCGTAAAATCATCGAAGGAAGAATCGCAAATTGCAACTTCTCTTACTATCAGTGAAGTTAAACAGCTAATTAACGACAATATAATAGTGGGGGGCATGATCCCGAAAGTCATGGGATGTATAAAAGCTCTTGAAAACGGCGTAAAGCGCACACATATTATTGACGGCAGAATTCCGCACTGCATACTTCTCGAGATGTTTACGAACCAGGGGATAGGAACAATGATCGTGAAGGAAAAGGTTCCTTATCATGACAAAGAAAAATTATGACAGCAGGCTCAAGATATTATCAAAATTTTTCCGGATTAATTAACCCCTTGTATCTATATAGAGTGTAATTTGCAGCGTTGTTAAAAAAAACAAAGCCTTCGGGGACATATACCCCGGAGGCTTTTTATTTAACGGTTTAATTTGCGGCACAAATAAAAATGGTGGGCACAATAGGGCTCGAACCTATGACCCCCTGCTTGTAAGGCAGGTGCTCTCCCAGCTGAGCTATGCGCCCACACATTCCAAAATGGTGACCCATGGGGGAATCGAACCCCCGTTACCGCCGTGAAAGGGCGATGTCTTAACCTCTTGACCAATGGGCCTTAAATATAAGAAGTGGGAGGCGTGTAATTAAACTCACACAGCTTCTCACTTCTGCTGGTAGCGGCGAGTGGATTTGAACCACCGACACTGCGGGTATGAACCGCATGCTCTGGCCAACTGAGCTACACCGCCATGTTATCGCATCGGTCAAGACGCTTTATTATTTTAGCATGCACCAACCATTTCGTCAAGAGCCTGTTTAAAAAGTTTTTCTTCCATTTATTCGCTTCGGAAAATGACATTTTGGACTGCCATCGCTAAGCTTTATTTAAGCCATAGCCTGTGCATTACCGGCATAACCGCATCCGGCGCCATGCTCTGTTTACAGCGCCGGATACTTGCATTTTCCCGGCCTGAAAATAAGGAATCCCATATATTTTACATATTAATTTTTCTCCAGTATTGCCTGCAATCCCTGGTTCTGTCCAGAAAACCATTATCAAAAAGTTCCCGCCTTAAAAGCGGAGCATCATTAAAGGTATGCGCTTCCTTTAAGATCTCATTTATTTCTTTTTCACTGTATATTCTGTCTTTTTCAAATTTTTCTGCTAAGAACTCAAGGACAGATAACTTGTCTTTCCTTTTTGAAGGCCATTGTTTTAATTTGTTGTCTTCATTAAAATATTTTCTAAATTGCTCAGGTACTTGTTCCATGCTCATTCCCCCATTTTTCCAACCGGGTTGTTTCTAGCTTACGTTGAAAGTGAAAGTATCATGCCGTAATCAATACCGGTATGTCTTATTCATCAGTCGGGCTAAAGTATTCTGCGGGATAAAATAATTATACCCTTAACGGTTCCGCCCTGCTATCATGGTTTCAGCCTTTTTTACCGCAACATATGCATCCTTTGCATATGTTGCCCCTATTTCCCCGGCATAATTTTCATCGACAGCCGCCCCGCCTATTAACAGGCCAACATCAATGTTTCGTTCCCGCACTAAATCGGCAATTTTCCTCATCTCTTCCATTGTTGTTGTCATTAATGCCGAAAGACCTATTATATCAGCTTTCTCCTCTACTGCTGCCTCAATTATTGTATCCGAATCAACATCCTTTCCCAGGTCAATAACATCAAAGCCATAATTTCTAAGCATTAAAGCCACCATGTTTTTCCCGATGTCATGAATATCGCCTTTCACCGTGGCAAGAACTATTTTTCCTTTCTTTTTTACCTGGCAATAGTTTTCCTGCAGCAACGGGGATATATAGTTCATTGCGGTTTCCATCGCCTCTGCGCTTTGAATCAGTTGGGGCAGGAAGTATTTTCTTTCCTGGTACAGTTCACCCACACGGGTTATGGCCGGAATCAGATGATTATCCACTATCTGTGCAGGCCCGATCCCTTTAGAAATTTCATTCTTTATTAAATCTACAATTTCTCCTTTCCGGCCTTCCAGAATGCAGTTATAAATCCCATCATCGTGTTTGTCTTCCTTTTGCCCATTTTTCTTTCCATAGGCTTTAATGTAATTAATACTGTTATGATCCTTGCCTGTCAGCACATCCGCAGCCCTTTTTATATGCATGGTCTCTTCGGACTGCACGTTCATTATGACGGCGGTAAGCCCCCGGGACATTGCCATGGCAAGAAAGGCTGCGTTAATCCATGGCCTTTCCGGAAGCCCGAAAGAAACATTTGACAGGCCTATAACAGTGTTTGCGCCGAATTCCCCGGTACTCCATTCTATCACCTTAAGCGTTTCAAGGCAGGCATCCTGGTTTGCTGCAGCAGTAAGAACAAGTCCGTCCACCAAAATGTCGGACTTTGTATATCCGTACCTTGCAGCCTTTTCGTATACTTCCTCAACAATTTTGATCCTGTCCTCTGCCTTTTCCGGAACTCCGTTGTCATCAACAGGCAGCAGGATGAATGCCGCTCCGTATTTTGCCGCTACAGGAAGTATTTTTTCAATCTTTTTCCTTTCTGCCGATATTGAATTGATTAATGCCCTTCCGGGATAAACCCTCAATGCAGATTCCAATGCTTCGGGAGACGAAGAATCCAGGCTCAGCGTGGCCTTTACCATTGGGCTAAGTGTTTTGACAATTTTTGTAAGGGTTTCTGTTTCATCAATATCGGGGATGCCTGCATTAACATCCAGAACCAGCGCCCCATGTTCCGCCTGATCAATTGCAAGCTCCATGACCAAATCCATTGAACCTTCCTTAAGCTCTTCTGTAAGCTTTTTCTTCCCTGTTGGATTTATCCTTTCACCTATAATGCAAACGGGCAGATTACTGCCAATGGAAACTATCCTGCGTGATGAAGAAAGAATTAAATCGTTGTTTTTCTTAACGTTTTCACAGCACTTTTTCCCCTTTGCTATTTTGCTTATGCCAAGTATATATTCGGGTGTTGTACCACAACAACCGCCGATAAGGTTTGCACCGGCTTCTATGAACTGCCCGGCGAAGCTTGCAAAATCATCAGCATTCATGTCAAATACGGTTTTCCCGTTAACAAGCCTCGGCATTCCTGCATTTGGTTTTGCTACAAGCGGGACTCTGGCATATGGTTTTATCTTTCTGATTATTTCAAGCATCTCTTCCGGCCCGGTGGAGCAGTTGCAGCCTACCGCATCAGCACCAAGGCTCTGAAGGGTTATTAATGCTGTCAGCGGGTCTGTACCGTTTATTGTGTATCCCCCGCGTTCAAAAGTCATCGTGACAATAACCGGAAGATCGCAGCTTTCCTTTACTGCAAGAAGCGCTGCCCTGGCTTCCTGGATATCCATCATTGTTTCAATTACGAAAAGGTCCACGCCGCCTTCAAGTAAACCAGCAACCTGTTTTTTATATACATTTACAATTTCTTCAAAAGAATAGGATCCAAAGGGCTCCATGAGCTGCCCTGTTGGTGACATGTCCCCGGCTACCAGTGCCCTGCCTTCTGACGCTTTCCTGGATAACCTCGCCAGTTCCCTGTTTATTCCTGTAACATCATCAATGCCAAATTCTTTCAGCTTTAACTCATTTGCTCCGAATGTGAAGGAATATATAATATCCGAGCCGCTTTCAATATACTGCCTCTGGATGTTTATAATCGAGGACGGATTATCAAGAACCCACTTTTCAGGGCATGCACCTGCCGGCATTCCTTGCTGCTGAAGAAGCGTACCTGTAGCCCCGTCAAGAATTACTATTCCATCCGATACCATTTGTTTAAACTTGCCCTTTGTCAAATTAACTCCTCCAATCCATTATTTATAAGACCCGATTCCAACAATTGCAATAACCGTTTTTTCAGGAATCAGCATGCATGTATCTGTAATTTCAACGCCCCACTCTTTCAAATTCAACAAGCGGTAAAATATATCCTGATTGGATAAATCCAAGTCCCCGTATCCCGGGCTGTACCTCATGTGAGTCAATACCTTGCCCAGGCGCATTAATTGCTGCCGCATAAAACCCATAAGCCAATCCAGGCCTGCATCTGTTATTTCAGATGCAGCTGCATCATAAACCAGTGCTTTTGCCATCTCCCCCGCCTGCTGAAGTCTTTTTATTTCATCAGTTATGCGGTTTCCGGACGTTGAAGCCATTATAACCGCTTCATCCGAATGTCTAAGCAGGGCCGCCAGAGACGAACTTGTTATCTTCTCATTGTTGCCAAGAACGATTGTGTCCCTTTCTGTATTTGATATTTCAACGGTTCGGAAAACTACGTCCACCCTGCACAATGCCTCTGCTTCAGTTATCCACTTATCTATCTGCTTTTTCCTGTCGGGGTCAATTAATGTATTTGTCTTTTCATACCCTAAGCGGGTATATATCAGGCTCTTTTTATACTGGGCCGGAACATTTCTGTAAAACTTAATACTATCCACTTTTATCCTCTGATATAAAATTTTAATCATTTTATCATATTGTATAATATCCATTCAAGTACAATTATTTCACAATTATATTCAGTTAAAATAAAATCAGTCAGATTATGCCTTCGGACCGGAATGAATAAATTCCCGCAGTATAAAATCCATTTCAGAAGGCAAATAAAAAGGCATAGAATGCAAAAATGCAAACTATGCCTGAACTGGTTTGAAACCTTTTTAATTTTTCTGTTCCTCTTTTGTCTCCTCGGCTTTATTTGGTTTATATCCCTCGTTAAATATCTGATCGAACTCATAACCTTCAAGTCTTTCTTTATCCAACAAAGCCTGGGCAACATCGTGCAGACGTTGTATGTTTTCATTCAGTATGGCCTTTGTCCTGTTATAGGCATCATCGATAATCTTCTTAACCTCAAGATCAATCTTTGAAGACATTTGCTCGCTGAAATACTGGGAATGGCCATAGCTTTTTCCGAGGAAGACCTCGTCATTTTCATCACCGAAAAACATGTTTTCAAGTTCTTCGCTCATACCATACTTCGTGATCATATTGCGTGCAATGGTATTTGCATGCTTCAGATCGCTGTATGCACCTGTACTTATTTCACCAAGCACCAGTTCTTCTGCTGCACGTCCGCCAAGGGATATTATAATCTCTTCAATCAGCTGCGACTTGGTCTTATAAGAAATATCCTCTTCAGGCTTATGAGCGGTATATCCGCCTGCAAGTCCTGACGGGATGATTGAAACCCTGTCCACCTTGTTTGTCGTGGACGCAACTTTGACAGCAATGGCGTGACCTGCTTCATGGTAAGCTGTAAGCCTTTTCTCCTTGTCGCTCATAACCCTGCTCTTCTTTTCGGGTCCAATGACTACTTTAAATGTAGCCTCTTTTATTTCGTCCATTGTTATTTGCTTTTTGCCTTTACGTGCAGCCAAAAGCGCAGATTCGTTCAGCAGGTTTTCCAAATCGGCTCCGGTAAATCCCGGCGTGCTTCTTGCAAGATCTTTCAGATCCACATCCGGCCCCAGTGGTTTTCCTCTGGAATGCACTTTCAAAATTTCTTCACGACCCTTAATATCGGGAAGACCAACAACGACCCTTCTGTCAAAGCGCCCGGGTCTGAGCAAGGCAGGGTCGAGAATATCCGGACGGTTTGTAGCTGCAAGAATAATAACCCCTTCATTAACTCCAAAGCCATCCATTTCAACAAGCAGCTGGTTCAGTGTCTGCTCCCTTTCATCGTGACCGCCGCCTAAACCGGCACCACGATGGCGGCCTACTGCATCTATTTCATCGATAAAAACAATACACGGAGCATTCTTTTTGGCCTGTTCAAACAAGTCACGAACCCTCGATGCACCCACACCGACAAACATTTCAACAAAATCAGAACCGCTGATGGAGAAAAACGGAACGCCTGCTTCACCCGATACCGCTTTTGCCAAAAGGGTTTTTCCAGTTCCAGGAGGTCCAACAAGAAGAACACCTTTCGGAATTCTGGCACCCAACTCAACAAATTTTCTGGGTTCTTTCAGGAACTCAACAATTTCCATCAGGTCTTCTTTTTCCTCATCGGCACCGGCAACATCATCAAACTTCACCTTGATTTTATCATCTGAAACCATTCTGGCACGACTTTTTCCGAAAGACATGACCCGGCTTCCGCCCCCGCCCTGGGACTGCTGAATAAAGAAAACCCAGAACAGTATAAACAATGCCACAATAACAACGGTGGGAAGAATTGTAAGCCACCACGGAGCTTTTGCTTCAGGCGGATAATATACATCATCCAACAGGCCCTTCTCAATAGCTTCATCCACAACTTCGGCTATATGTTCCTGAGACAGAAAACTTGTACTGTAGACAACATTATCCTTGAATGTACCGGAAGGTTCCTTCAATATAACCTGAGCATCCAGACCCTGTACCTGAAGACTTTTTACATTGCCTCTGTCCAGCTCTTTCTTGAAATCACTGTATTTCATAACCAGGGGATTATTGAAATCATTCCACATGGCTATGATGATTAAAATAATAACAAACAGAATTATATAAAAACTTATTCCCCGTAAATTTTTCAATTAGTCAAACCTCCCGTCAGATAAATACAATCAATTACTGCCGTTACTATTCTTCTCCATAAACACGAATTAATAATCCCAGAATTATATTATCCGAAGAATTATGTTGTATTCTGGAACGCAGACGTATTTTATGAAAAGAAGTACCTGCTTTCTGATATATTAGCATAATTACCCATAAAACTCAATCTTAAGTTTCCCGTATAATATAAACTTCCGGCAGGTTCCTGTATTTTTCCGCATAATCAAGCCCATAACCTACAACAAATTCATCGGGAATTTCAATTCCGGCGTAATCCACCTTCAAATCCACTTTCCTGCGTTCTGGTTTATCCATAATTGCTGCAAGTTTCACACTGGCACACCCTTTGGTGTTAAATAAATCCTTAAGGTACTGTAATGTTAAACCCGTATCTATAAGGTCTTCAACAATCAAAACGTGTTTGCCGGTAACATCCGTTTCTATATCCTTTATAATCCTGACTACACCCGACGATTCGGTGGAGTTTCCATAGCTTGATACAGATATAAAATCTATCGTTACCTCCATATCTATCTTCCGGGCAAGATCGGCCAGAAATATAAACCCGCCTTTTAGCACTCCTACAAGCACAAGTTCTTTTCCCTTATAATCTTCTGTTATCTTTTTCCCCAGCTCTGCAACTTTTTCCTCAAGTTGTTCCTTTGAAATCAGTACTTCCAATTTCATAATGTATTCCTCCACGGTGATTTGATAGAGCTTTGATTTCTTTGCAGCAAGCAACGAAACAAAGCTCTAGTTTCTTTCCTTTGTAATATTAACATATAATATTGATTCGGTAGAATCACTTACTTTATAATTTTCTGCAGTTCTAAAACCAATAACCCATATTATGTTTTTCCCGTCTGCCATTAAAGGGATGCTCCCTCTTATGTATGTCGGTATTTTTTGATCAATAAAAAAGTCCTTAAGCTTCTTCTTTCCGTTACTGTTGTATGGGAAGAACACATCTCCGGGCATCCTGTTCCTTATATATATTCCCTCTTTTATTCTGCCGTAATCAAACAATTGGGTGAGGCTGTTTTCCTTTGACTTTACAATTTCACCGAATGCCTTGATGTATTCATTCCTGGTAAAAAGCCTGGTTTCAATTTTCATTTTATAGACAGGCAATTCAATAGTTGACGGTACCGATAATTTAAGCGAAAACGTTTCTTCTTTTTCACGGGCAATACCGGATATAATTTCCACGTTGTCATACTCAGCAATTACCCTGATTCCTTTCGGCAGTTCAGATAACTTGTTTCCTCCTGTTTTAACAACATGTAAAACCATATCCACATGTACAGATTCAAGCCCCTGTAAACTGCCTGTAACCCGTTCCCAGGCAATACGGATAATCCTGCCGGCAATGGCCGGATGAAGCCCTGTTATCCCCGATCTTTTCAGTACCACCCTGCTCCTGTCTTCTGAAACTAACAAATCTTTAAACTTTTCTTCAGCATACTGGTTCAGGAAATCCCTGTCAGCATTCAGTAATGTTTGCATTCTAAGCAGCGACATCGATATATCCGTCCCTGTCTGAAGCTTGATTTCAGGAAAAATTACATTCCTTATTACATTCCTTAAATAGGTATTTTCATAATTACTGCTGTCTGTCCTGTATGAAAGCCCGTTCCTTTTAATATATGCTTCTATTTCCGATTTACTGACATTTAACAGCGGGCGGATTATTCTGTCTTTTATATCAGACATTCCGCACAACCCGTCCAGCCCTGCCCCTCTTAACAGGTTTAAAAAAACAGTCTCGGCCTGGTCATCCCTGTGATGGGCAACGGCTATATGCGCGGCACCATATTCTTCCATAACTTTTTTCATGTCTTTATACCGGATTAATCTTCCTGCTTCTTCTATCGAGCAATTGCTGTCATCTGCAAATGCAGCGACATCCTCCCTAAAAACCTCAAGGGGAATCCCGTAATTTTCACATAAGCTTCTGACAAAGCATTCGTCCCCGTCGGATTCCTCCCCACGGAGCATATGGTTAACATGAACAGCAACCACCGAAAAAGCTTTTATACTGCTTAGTTTATGCAAGATATCCAAAAGGCATACCGAATCGGCGCCTCCTGAAACACCAACTACAACAACGGTTCCCGGCTTCAGCACATCATATTTTTCAGCCCATAGATTTACTTCTTCCAAAAGCTTGTCATTCATCTGCCATTCATATTCCCCTGTCGAGATTACCGAATTTAGTATATTGAGGAATCCATGCCAAGTCAACGGTGCCTATCGAACCATTCCTGTGTTTTGCAATAATTACTTCGGTAATGTTTTTCTTCTCACTGTCCTCATTATAGTAGTCATCACGATATAAAAACATAACCATATCTGCGTCCTGCTCTATTGCTCCTGATTCTCTCAGGTCTGACAGAATAGGACGGTGGTTTTGCCTGGCATCAGGCGCACGGCTAAGCTGTGAAAGTGCTATTACGGGAATCTCAAGTTCTTTAGCCATGAGCTTAAGTGATCTGGAAATTTCAGAAATTTCCTGTTGTCTGTTGTCGGTCCGCCTGCTCCCCTGCATCAGCTGCAGATAGTCGATCAATACAAGGCCAAGGCCACGTTTCATTTTAAGCCTTCGGCACTTGGACATCATTTCCATCACGTTAATGCCTGCATTGTCATCTATGTAAATAGGAGCTTTCGATAACGGCCCCATTGCCTGTGCCATCTTCACCCAATCCTCATCCTCAAACCTTCCGCTTCGCATTTTTTCCATATCCACAAGGGCTTCTGAAGAAATAATACGGCTAACCAGCTGTTCTTTACTCATTTCAAGGCTGAAAATGGCAACGGGTATATGATGATAGATGGCAGCATAAGAAGCTATGTTCAATGCAAAAGATGTTTTACCCATAGCAGGCCTTGCAGCGATCAGAATCAAATCAGATCTCTGAAAACCTGACGTTTTCCTGTCCAAATCGATAAAACCGCTGGGTACTCCGGTCAGCGAGCCTGCATTGTTGTATAATTCCTCAAGCCTTGAGAATGTTGAGTCGAGCACGTCATTTATCGGAGTAAGCCCGGTGTTGTTACGTTTCTGAACTATGTCATATATTGATTTCTCGGCGTAACTTAATATATCCAGGGCACTTTCACTGGATTCAAAGCTCATTCTTGAAATCTCATTGGATGCCTGAATTAATTTACGCAGTAAAGATTTTTCCTCAACAATTGAGACATAATGGGCAGCATTTGCAGTAGTAGGAACTGACGTGGCCAGGTTTGACAGATATTCATAGTCGCCGACCTTTTGCAATGTACCCCGTTTTACCAGTTGTTCGGAAACAGTTATCAAATCAACGGGCTGATTCTTATCGTACAGATCCAGAATAGCCTCGTAGATCTCCCGGTGCTGCTCCATATAGAAGTCTTCACTTTTCAGTCTTCCGGCAATATCCGGCAATAAATCCTTGTCCAAAAGGATGGACCCAAGCACCGACTGCTCCGCCTCGGTACTGTGCGGTGGTACTTTGCCCATAAAACCAATATCCATTTCAGCACCCCTAAAATATAAGAAACTTGTTAAAGATTTATTCCTGGTTTATTACTTGCACTTTAATGGTTGCTGAAACACCTGCGTGCAGTTTTAATTCTATATCATAAACACCAAGAGATTTGATGGCATCGGGAAGCACAATTTTTCTCTTATCAATCTGAACTTTGTGTTGCTTTTCCAGCATGTCGGCAATGTCCTTTGCAGTAATCGAACCAAACAGCTTGCCGTTGTCCCCTGCTTTTGTGGCAAAATTTACCGTTGTCCCCTTTAATTTGTCGGCCAGCTTGCGAGCGTTGGCCAGCTCGTTTTCTTTCCTTGCTTTTTCAGCATTTTCCTTCATTTTCATTTCATTAATCGCCGAAGGAGTGGCTTCAACGGCCAAACCCTTGGGAATCAGGAAATTCCGTGCATACCCGTCACTAACCTCAACGAGAGAATTTTTTTTGCCAAGATTTTTTACGTCCTGTACTAGAATCACTTTCATTTTTTCATACCTCCGGTTTTGTTCTGGAACAATTAAAGCGCTTAATCAGCCGGCCTACCGTTTCTGTGCTTCACCTGAACGCACACGGGCCAATTCAGACAAATCACCGAAATATTTCTCTATTTCATTCTCATTAATAAGTCCCAAACGTATTTTTTTTGATATATGCCTGTCCATCGTTGAATAATCAACGCCCAGGCGTTTTCCCAGCAAATAGCTGATAACGATCATTTCTGAAAGGGTATCTGCCGCGACATCCCGTGTATCTTCAAGTACAGGATCGGCAAGATGCCTGTATAAAGCAGCGATACCTTCCAACAACTCGCTTTTCAGATTTTCAATAATCCTTAAATTTCTGGTTACATCAAGGCCACTACTCATAACACCACCACTTTCATAGATATTTTTTATAACTGAATAATTATCAAAATATCGTTTTCGGGGCGGTAAATTTTGAATCACCGGCAGGTTTTTGCACCATCTGTTTACCAGATAACAGGATGGTTATATCTGTCATCTGCCCCTCAATACGATTATAACACCGGTGGCTTATTTGCTTAAATTTCCCATGTGGCCTTTTTGCTTTTCGGCGAAATGGCAATATTTACATACAGCCTATAGATTTAATCTATAGGCTGTAACTGTTAATCGGTTGTATATGGCAGAAGTGCAATATGTCTTGCCCGTTTAATAGCGGTAGTCATCTGACGTTGATGTTTTGCGCAATTACCGCTTATTCTTCTGGGAAGGATCTTACCCTTTTCAGAAAGAAATTTCTTAAGTTTTGCCGTGTCTTTATAATCTATATGCTCAACCTTATCTACACAAAACTGACAAACTTTCCTTCTGGTCTTTCTTTTAAAGGGCTTTACAACTTTTTTATCGTTGGCTTCTTTATTATTATCTCTCTTCTTTGCATCTGACATCGTTCCAATGCCTCCTTCCGCTAACAACCATTCACACACGATTCTTTATATATAAATAATCACATTACAACTCAATTAATATAACATATTCAAATAATACTGTCAAACAGATTTAGCCAAGAAGCACAGTAAGCAAGACCGGGTTTTAATATCCGTTGCGGTTTTTTTACCAGAAAAAAGATATTCACCATTTATTTAAATGCTGCTAAAATACTGTTGTATTTATTATTAGTTAATAATCGGCTATTTACCGTCTTATTGACAGGACAGGGCCGACATAATGAAAAGCTGTGCAAATTCCGGGTTTAACGGTACATAAACCCGAAATGCTTTAACCGGCAATATTATGCGAAAGCTTAGAAAACAGAAACTGCTATAAGGTATATTTATTGACTCTGAAAATCCATAGAAAATGAAAAAGCAAAACTTTTATCGGAATAGGGGGTTTTTATTTGCAATCGGAAATATTGTTTCAAAAGCTTTTGGCCCGCGTACGAAAGGCAGTGGAGGATTATGGAATGATTCAGGAGGGGGACCGGATAGCCGTAGGTGTTTCAGGCGGCAAGGACAGTCTTACCCTTTTGCAATGTTTACAGGCATTACAGCGGTTTTATCCCAAAAAGTTTGAACTGGCTGCAATTACAATTTCACTTGGTAATGAAGGATTTGACATCCAGTCATTGATAAATATTTATGAAAGCCTAAATATTCAGTATCATATTGAAGATACCCTTATAGCTAAAATCGTGTTTGACGTCCGCAATGAGAAAAATCCCTGTTCCTTGTGTTCTAACATGAAGCGTGGCGCAATATATAATGCCGCCAAAAAGCTTGGATGCAATAAGGTTGCTTTTGCCCATCACAGGGATGATGTTATTGAAACCCTTTTAATGTCGTTATTTTATGAGGGAAGAATTCACACCTTTTCCCCGGTCACTTACCTGGACAGAACGGGAGTTACACTTATCCGCCCGTTTATTTATACCGAAGAAAAAATGATACGTTCATATGTAAATAAAAAGGGAATTACCCCTATCGCAAGCTGCTGCAGGGCGGAAGGAAAAACAAAACGCCATTATGTTAAGGAGCTTATATATGATCTGTCCAGGGATAACAGGCATTTAAAAGATAATTTGTTCGGGGCAATCCAGCGCAGCGGAATCAACGGCTGGCATCCGCCGCTTTAATTTTAGGGATTTAACTTAATAATACACAGCCAAAACAGACGAGTGGACATTTACAATGTATTAAATGTCCACTCGTTTTCACATTCCATCCTGTTATTCATTCTTTATTTTCATTTTGCCGAAATAATCCCACTACTTTTGCCAGTTCCAGTACCACCAGCGGAACCAGCGACAGGCCCAAAGCTTCCAGGTACAGCCCATAGGAAAGCCTAGTTAACCCAAATACAGTTGTTACCGGTGGGACAAAGCAGACCAAAATCATAAGAACAGCAGATACCAGCGCAGCGAAGTTCAATTTACGGTTTGTGAACGGCCCTATTTTAAACAGGGAATAATCTGACCTCATATTAAATGCGTGCACCACCTGGGTAAACGCCAGAACGATAAATGCCATTGTCCTTCCGCCCTGGATACTGCCGGTGACACGTTCCCCATGGCGGAAACCAAACAATGTCAAAGCCGCAAACATTATACCCTGCAAAATTACCCGCCATAAAAGCCCATGGGCAAAAATGCTTTCATCCCTGGGCTTTGGCTTGCGCTCCATTACATCGCTTTTTATTTCTTCCATGCCTAACGAAATGGCAGGCAAACTGTCGGTGACAAGATTTATCCATAACAGCTGGATTGATATAAGAGGGGTTTTCTGCCATAAAACCATGGCGAAAAATACAGTCAGTATTTCACCTATATTGGTTCCCAAAAGAAAGGCAACTGTCTTCTTTATGTTATCATATATACCTCGTCCCTGTTTAACAGCCTCCACAATTGTTGCAAAATTATCGTCGGTTAATGTCATGTCCGCAGCCCCCTTGGCAACATCTGTTCCTGTAATTCCCATAGCACATCCGATATCTGCAGCTTTAAGAGCAGGTGCATCATTTACGCCGTCTCCCGTCATTGATACAACCTCGCCTTTTTTCTGCCATGCCTGTACAATCCTTATTTTATCTTCGGGTGATACACGGGCATAAACCGAAATCTTATCAACCTTACCGGCCAGTTCTTCATCTGTCATTGATGCAAGCTCGGCACCCGATATCGCCATGTCGCCTTCGTGCAATATACCCAACTCTTTGGCAATTGCAGATGCTGTAATAACATGGTCACCGGTTATCATTACAGGCTTAATTCCTGCCTTCCTGCAAATTTTTACGGCTTCATAGGCTTCGGGGCGCGGCGGATCTATAATCCCCACAAGCCCCATGAAATTAAGACCTGATTCCAGTTCATCAGCCTTTGGCATCTCGGGTACCCGGTCAATTTCCTTAGAGGCTATCGCTATAACCCGAAGCGCATCATTACTTAGCTTTTCATTAAGCTCCCTGGCTCTTTCAATGTCTCCGCTGATACATTTGGGAGCCAGAACATCAAACGCACCTTTAACAATTACGGTTATTTTCCCGTCTATGTCATGAACGGTGGACATGGACTTACGCTCGGAATCAAAAGGAATCTCGGAAAGCCTAGGATATTTTCTTTCCTGTTCCTTCTTCTCCATCCCGTTCCGGTATGCTGCAAGAACAATGGCTGTTTCTGTAGGGTCTCCGATATGCTTTACTTCTTCCCCGTCCACTTCAATAACACCGTCACTGCACAGTGTTCCGTACAGCAGTAACTTGCGTATATTTTCACTGTTTTCGGTGCCTACCTCTTCGGCATCTTCCATTCCATCATAGTATGCTTTGACCAGTGTCATACGGTTTTGTGTAAGAGTTCCGGTTTTATCCGAGCATATTACAGAAGCACTTCCAAGAGTCTCGACAGCAGGCAGCCGGCGGACTATGGCATTTTTCTTTGCCATTTGCTGAACACCTATGGCCAGCACTATTGTTACAATTGCCGGAAGGCCTTCGGGAATTGCCGAAACAGCTAATGATACTGCTATCATGAAAATATCCTTTACACGCATTCCCGATATGATGCCAATCACAAATATGACGGCACACGCCAGCAAGGCTGCAACGCCAAGGTATTTCCCAAGCTGAGCCAGTCTTTCCTGGAGTGGTGTTTTTGCTTCCTCTGCATTTTCAAGCAGGTTTGCAATTTTCCCCATCTCGGTGTTCATACCCGTAGCCGTAACAACGGCGACACCACGGCCATAAGTAATGCTGCATCCCGAATAAACCATGTTGTGCCTGTCACCCAAAGGTGCATTATCATCCGGCGTTTTTCCGGCATCCTTCTCAGTTGGCACAGATTCCCCGGTCAATGCCGATTCCTCGGATTTCAGGTTTACAGATTTTATAAGCCTGGCATCTGCAGGGATAAAGTCGCCTGCTTCGAGTAAAATGATATCGCCGGGTACAAGGCCTGATGCAACAATTACCTGCTCACGGCCATCCCTTATTACCCTGGCATGGGGAGCAGAAAGGCTTTTCAAAGCTTCAAGGGCTTTTTCGGCCTTGTTCTCCTGAAGCACTCCCATTATTGCATTTAAAACCACAATCAGTAAAATTAAAAAAGGTTCAAAAAACTCAGATCTGTTTCCCTCAATGGCAGCTATTGTAAAAGAAATGACAGCAGCGGCAAGAAGAATTAAAATCATTACGTCCTTAAACTGCTCAATGAACCTTTGCACGGCGGTCTTTTTCCTGCCCTCTTTGAGCCTGTTCTCCCCATACTGGTGTAAAAGTTTTTCCGCCTGGGCATAACTGAGCCCTTTATCATAGTCGGTGTCAAGCTGCTTTATCAAATCATCCAATTTACAGCTATGTGGCAGCAAATACATTCCTCCCATCAGAACAATATACATAATTATTCAATCAGTATTCAGACCATTGGGAAAAACTACCCTTGAATGCTTAATATTCGCCTTTTATTGTTTTATATTCAAAGACCGAAAAATTATGTATGTTAAATCAGATTTGAAGACAGGCAGCTTTTTAATTATAAAAAAGGAAGAGAATAAAAAATGCCCCTGTTTTAACAGGAGGCATTTTTTGAACTATTTCACGGATTGACAACATTTACAGGTTTACCGCCTATAAATGATTTTAAGTTATCCACGGCAATCCTCATGAGCCTTTCCCTGGTCTCTCTTGCCGCCCAGGCTATATGAGGGGTTATAATGCAATTTTTCGCAGTGAGGAGTGGATTGTTTTCCCTGATTGGCTCTATTGAAACCACATCAACCGCTGCTCCCGCAACCTTGCCGTTATTTAGCGCATCGGCAAGATCCTCCTCAGCAATTAACGGTCCCCTTGCAGTATTTATGATTATTACGCCGTCCTTCATCTTTTCGATTGCATTTTTGTTTATTATTCCCCTGGTGCTTTCACTAAGAGGGCAGTGCAGAGATATTATGTCCGAATTTTCCAATAGCTCTTCAAACTGCACATAACTTATAAAATCATTCTCAATGTTGATATTTTTACTTCTGCTGTATGCAAGTACATTCATGCCAAACGCGCGGGCAATGCCTGACACGGCCTTGCCAATTCTGCCAAAGCCTATGATGCCTAAAGTTTTCCCTGCAAGTTCAATCAATGGATATTTATAAAAGCAGAAATCAACGCACTTTGACCACTCACCGTTTTTAACGGCCATGTTATGCTCCCACACATGATGGCACAACTCAAGCAGCAAAGCAAAAGTAAACTGTGCGACAGCCATCGTGCCATAGTCAGGAATGTTTGTTACTGTTATTCCAAATTCTTTAGCGGCTTCAACATCTACAACGTTGTACCCTGTGGCCAGAACTCCTATATATTTTAAATTGGGAAGTCTTCCAAAAACATCCCTGCCAAGAGGCGTTTTATTGGTAAAAACTATTTCAGCGCTACCTATTCTTTCAAGAATTTTGTCATTTGGTGTTCTGTCATATATATCCACCTGGCCGATTTCTTTAAGATCATCCCAACTGAGATCTCCGGGATTTAGTGTAAAGCCATCCAAAACCACTATTTTCAAGTTTTCACCTCGTCCACAGCAATAAGCTGCTTACAGCCCATTCTTCATTATGGACTCTTTTCGAATTTGCAATTATCACTTCAGGATCCTCATCACCCCATGGCTTTACTTCAAAACTTACTATTGGCGGGTTTTCCGGATTCAGAAAACCGATATCCATTAAGCACTCTTAAAAATTCCACAAGCTGGGGGACGTCATTTTCAAATCAAAACCTCTGATGGGTGTCTCCATACGCTTCATATGATTTATCTTCGATTCCTGCATTAAATAATCACCTGTTCCACGTAGCCTTACTGGTTATTGACGTTTTTGCAGTTATTAAAATGGTTTTTTAAAGCATTAAATGTCTTTGTACTGATAACATGTTCGATTCTGCATGCATCTTCGGTGGCAGTAACTTCATCAACTCCAAGCCCGATTAGCCATTCTGTTATAAGAGTATGGCGTTCATACATTGTCTCGGCTATTTCTTTTCCTTTTTCGGTTAAAGTAATAAATCCGTCGCTGTCCATTTTAATATATCCATTTTCACGCAAATTTTTCATTGCTACACTGATGCTTGATTTTTTATAACCAAGTTCACCAGCAATATCAACAGATCTGACGTTCGGCTGTCTACGAGACAAAATTAGAATTGTTTCTAAATACATCTCTGCAGACTCTTGAATTTTCAAATTTATCATCCCTTCTTTGCTGGTATATGCCTCCAACTATAGAATAGCACACATAACACTTAAGGGCAAACATCCGCTGATGCAAACAACCGGTAGGTAGACAGCCAGAAAATATTTGAGAACGCTCAGTGATAAATCTTAACCCTTTATCGCTCCTATCATCATTCCCTTGGTGAAGTATTTCTGCAGGAATGGATACAAGCACAGGATGGGTACGGTTGATACCAGGATTGTCGCATATTTGATTGTTTCAGACACCAGTTCCTGATCCTCTCCTACTCCCATTTCACTCATGTCATTTACAATAAGGACCTGTCGCAGTACCAGCTGCAGCGGCTCTTTCGATTTATCTTCAAGGTATATCATTGCAGGAAACCATGAGTTCCAGTGTGAAACACCGTAATATAATACCAGCACCGCAACCGTTGCCCTTGTCAGCGGAAGCATAATTCTGAACAAAATGGTAATATGGCTTGCTCCATCCAGCCTTGCTGATTCTTCCATGCTGTCATCCACCGATGCCATCGCTGTACGCATGACTATCAGGTTAAAAGTATTTATCGCACCGGGAAGAATAAGTGCCGCACGGGTATTATACAGTCCCAGGGACTGGATATTCAAAAAAGCGGGTATCATACCGCCTGAAAAGTACATCGTAAACATGATTAATACCATTATTATTTTTTTGCCCGGTATATTTTTACGTGACAGGAAATATGCCCCTATAACTGTCATTACAATGTTCAGTGCTGTTCCAACAACAACATAATAAATTGTGTTTATGTAGCCCCTCCATATTGATTGGTTTTCAAAAACCTTTTGATATGATACCAGGCTGAATCCAACAGGCTTCAGAAGCACGCCCGAATGGGACATGAATAATGATGGCTTGCTGAAAGATGCACAGATGACATGCCAAAAAGGGTAAAAACAGGCGATCACCAATAAAGTCAAAAGTATTATATTAACGACATTAAAGATCCTGTCCGAAAGACTTTCTTTTATTTTATTCTTTCTTACTGTCCTTGCCATATAAGCACTCTCCTTACCATAAACTTGTTTCACTTACTCTTTTGCTGATCTTATTAGTCAGTACAACAAGCGTGAAATTTATTACGGAGTTAAATAATCCGACGGCCGCGGAGAATGAATATTGGCGGTTGACAATACCCATTCTGTACACATAGGTTGATATTACATCTGCTGTTTCATAAATTCCTTCATTATACAGCAGAATAATTTTTTCATAGCCTACACTCATTATCTGGCCCATTCTCATAATGAACATAATTATGATAGTCGGCAAAAGACATGGCAGTGTAATATGTATTATTTTTTTCCACCGGGTATTTACACCATCAACTTCTGCAGCTTCGTACAACTGCGGATCTATAGATGTTAACGCAGCTAAATAAACAATCGAGCCCCAGCCCACTCCCTGCCATATATTTGAAATTACGTATATAGGCACAAAGGCATTGGCTTTGCTGAGCAAATCCTTTCCTTCATAACCAAACAGCACTACCAACAGCTGCGTAATAAACCCGTCCGGCTTCACAAATTCACGGATCATGGCACAAATTACGACCATGGAAATAAAGTGAGGCATATATGTAACAGTTTGCACAAACCGTGCAAAACGCGAACTTTTTAGCTCATTTATCAACAGTGCTAATATTATTGGAGCCGGAAAACCAAAAATAAGTGTGGAAATACTTATGTTCAATGTATTGCGGATCAATCTTTTAAAATATATGCTGTTAAAGAATGTCAGGAAGTGTTCCAAACCTACCCATTCGCTTCCCGAAATTCCCTTCCTTGGCCTGAAATCCTGGAATGAAATTATTAATCCATACATCGGTTTATAATGAAACAATATATAATATACAATCACCGGCAGAATCAGCAGGTATATTTCCTTATTTCTTTTTATTCTTTGCCAGGTAACGTTTCTATCCTTTTTTGATTGCTGGGTTGCTTTCGGTGAAGAAGTTCGTAGTTGCATAGCTTTTTTCATGTACAAATTGTGCCTCCTTCAAAATAAAATACCATACACACCTATCAACATGACTAATATACCGGCCGGAGTTAAACAATGAATAAAATATATTAGGATAAGCCTGCTTTGGCAGCAGACTTATCCGTTTATTTTACAGACTGCCAATTAACGTGCATTATAACGATCGAGCGCAGCCTGGTATATAGCTATCATTTCTTCTACTCCCAAATCTTTCAGTGTCTTAACGTAAGTATCCCATTCAGCGGCAATGTTTCCTTCCATGGTGTAGAAGCGTGCACGCTGTTCTTTTACATATGTTTCAACCTGGCTGTTCAAAGTAGCATATCTCTTACTTTCTTCCTTTGTCAGAGTAATGGGAGGAATAAGTGTTTTCTGGCTGTCGCTTTCATCGTTCCACATATACAGTGCCTGTTTCTGCTGTTCGGTTTCATAGTACTGGAAAATATAGTTAGGATCCTGTACAAATGCGCCCGACATATTGGCACGGCCCCAGTGAGCCATTGCAACTGCAACACTTAAACCTTCAGGATTCTTCATAATCAGATCGGTGTAGACAGGTTTTCCGTTAACCATATTATAGGCTTTGCCTTCTTCACCAAAGTTAATTGCATAGTGACCTTTTTCGCTGTAGCTGAAGTTAAGGAACTTGGCTGCTATTTCCGGATATTTGCAGTCAGCTGTAATTACGGCTGAAGCTTTTGATGTTGTTGCATAATCGTATGAAGCTCCACCGTACATAACAACTTCGCCCTCTTTAAGTACAGGGAAGTTTGCTGCTGCCAGGTCAAAATCTTTGCCGTAAGTTTCTGGATTAGCTTTTGCGGTTGTCAGGAATGTTCCCATGTATCCGCCGCCGGCACCATAGGTAACAGCACCAACACCGGTCATGATATATGTTTCCAATGTTGTCCTGTTACTGGTTAAAATATCCGGATCCAGAAGTCCGGCTTTAACCCATTCGTTCATTTGAAGCATCCACTGTTTATATCCCTCTTCCATAAAGCCGTATTTAACTTTTCCTGTTTCATGATCAACATACAT
>Ga0134105_1000186_pt1 | contig 75433 bp, 69 predicted proteins | sample 16_3_2metaG_FD_94457 | JGI IMG/M metagenome (GOLD analysis project Ga0134105, IMG submission 94457) | Switchgrass degrading microbial communities from high solid loading bioreactors in New Hampshire, USA - 16_60_3.3_214_A3 metaG | ecosystem: Engineered > Bioreactor > Semi-continuous > Anaerobic... | reverse complement strand
TACTCAAATTTGGTTCCTTTTGAAACCTGAATTAACGAGTTCCTTTCGTTACACTGTTTACTTTTCAAAGTCCATTTCGTTTGCCGCTCCGTTTGAAGCAGCTTTTATATATTAGCACGCCGCTTTGCTTTTGTCAACACCTTTTTTTTAGTACTTTACAACATTATTTGCCTTTAAGTATGCAAGGATTTATAAACTATAAAATGTTTTATTAATATTAATCTGTCATATTAACAAAAACCATTTTTGTATCAATCGCTTTATTCATCGCTTCCTTGAATACCCGCATCAGCGACAGCTCATTAAATATAACACTATAACTTCACTTTATCAAATTATATTTGCACTCATATTTTATAATTATTTTAATTCTACTTAGCTTTCTTCGGTTATTCTTTTTATAAATCTTTTATCGTCCTTCATACTTACTGATGAAATCAAAAATGCTGTACAGATATAAGTAGTTCTTCTACATATTCTATACAGCATTTAAATTAATCTTACTGCTTAACCGTTCCAGCTAAATTATTCTTCAGTCTCTTCCTCATCTTCTTCATTTACTGTGCTGGCTACGCTTACAACTTTGACATCTTCATTCAGTCTCATTAATGTGACACCTTGGGTTGCTCTGCCGAGTATACTGATGTCGTTTACATTGAGCCTTATTATCGTTCCGTCCGATGTAATCAGCATTATATCTTCATCTTCATCTACAAGTTTTACTCCGGCAAGTTCTCCTGTTTTTGCGGTTACTCTGTAAGTCAGTATTCCTTTTCCGCTTCGTGATTGCACTTTATATTCGTCTATCTCGGTCCTCTTTCCAAAGCCGTTTTCAGTTACAATCAGCAGGTATGGCTTTTCTCCGCATACATCCATTCCGATTACATAATCATCTTCTTCAAGCTTAATTCCTCTTACTCCCTGTGAAACTCTTCCTACAGGGCGCACATCCTTTTCATTGAATCTTATGGACATACCCTTCCTTGTAACTACAATAAGATCTCGTTCTCCGTCTGTAAGTTTTACATCTATAAGCTCATCGCCTTCTAAAAGTGATATAGCAGCAAGGCCACCCTTTCTGATGTTGTCATATTTCATAAGGTCAGTCTTTTTCACCAGGCCGTTTCTTGTGAGCATTACCAGATATAGGCCTTCTCTATATTCTGAAATTGGTATTACAGTAGTTATCTTTTCATCTGAATCCAACTGCAAAAGGTTAACTATTGCAGTTCCTCTGGCTTGTCTTCCTGCCTCAGGAATTTCATACGCTTTCAGACGATAGACTTTACCCTTGCTCGTAAAGAACAATATATAATTGTGGGTAGATGTTACGAAAAGATTTTCCACAAAATCTTCTTCTTTTGTGCTTATGCCTGTTATTCCTTTTCCGCCTCGCTTTTGACTCTTATATGTATCCACCGGAAGCCTTTTTATATATCCAAAATGAGTAAGCGTTATAGCTACATTTTCTTCCTCAATAAGGTCCTCATCATCAATTTCGCTTACATCAGATGCTATTTCAGTCCTTCTTTCATCCGCATACTTTGCTTTAATCACCAATAGTTCTTCTTTTACTATATTTAAAACCATATACTCATTGGCAAGTACATCATTATAATATTTAATTTGTTCCTTTAATTCGTTGTACCTGTTTTCAAGTTTTTCTCTTTCCAGGGCAGTAAGCCTTCCAAGCCTCATGTCTACAATAGCCTGTGCCTGGATATCGGTTAAACTGTATTTTTCAATGAGTAGTTCTTTTGCCAGACTCTCATTCTTTGAACTACGTATAATACGTATAACTTCATCCAGATGATCGATAGCTATACGCAGTCCTTCCAATCTGTGTGCTTCTGCTTCCGCCTTTTCAAGATCAAATTTTGTTCTTCTTCTGATAACATTCTTTTGATGGTCAATATAATAATCTATTGCCTGCCTCAAATTAACGATTCTGGGTTCATACTTTTTGTCAGGTGTCTCAACTATGGCAAGCATATTAACAGAAAAGGCGTCCTGCATCTGCGTATTCTTATAAAGCTGATTCAGCACTACATTTGCATTGGCTTCTTTTTTGAGGTCAATAACTATTCTTACAGGATCTTCGCGCCCTGATTCGTCATTTATATTAGAGATACCATCAATTTTTTTCTCCTTAACCAATTCAGCAATTCTCTCAATAAGCTTTGCCTTATTAACCTGATACGGAAGTTCGGTTACAATTATCCTTTGTTTTGAACCGGAAACCTGCTCGATATTCGCTCTTGCCCTTACTATAATTCTTCCCCTTCCGGTTCTGTATGCTTCTTTAATTCCCTGTTTGCCTATTATGATTCCCTGAGTCGGAAAATCCGGTCCTTTGATAATCTTATTTAATTCATCAATAGTAATATCCGGATTATCAATTACTTTTACTATACCATCAATAACTTCGCCCAGATTATGGGGAGGTATGTTTGTAGCCATTCCTACGGCTATACCGGAAGAACCGTTCACAAGAAGGTTGGGGAATCTGGAAGGCAACACCGTGGGTTCAAACTCACTTCCGTCAAAGTTAGGCCTGAAATCCACAGTATCCTTATTGATATCGGCCAGCATTTCCATACCTATTTTTGAGAGCCTTGCTTCGGTATACCTCATAGCTGCAGCAGGATCTCCGTCTCTTGACCCGAAATTGCCGTGGGGATCTATAAGAGGGTGCCTGAGGGAAAAGTCCTGTGCCATACGAACAAGGCTTTCATATATAGCCGCATCTCCATGGGGATGGAAGTTTTTCATTACCTCTCCTACAGTAGCAACGCTCTTCTTGTGCGGCTTATCATAGGTAAATCCCTGCATATGCATAGCATACAGTATTCTTCTGTGCACAGGCTTCAATCCGTCCCTGACATCGGGAAGGGCCCTGTCCACAATAACGCTCATGGCATAAGATATAAAAGACCTTTTCATTTCATCTTCAATATCTATGGGTATTATCCTTTGTTTCTTCAGTTCAATTTCATCAGACATAAGCTTACCTCTTTCTCATAAATGACATTTATAATTTCATAGCAATAATACTCATGCCATATGAGAATTACTGCCCATAAATAATAATCATGTATCAATCATCATTTTATAGCTTTATATAGTATTTTAATAAAGTTTGTCTGAACTGTCTACTTTTTTCTACTTATTATAGCATTTCCAATAGTCAGGCCAATAATTTATCCAATTTACTCAATATTATATCATTGAAATTTTTAATACGTAAAAATGAATATATAATAATTTTATCCACAAAAAAAGAGAGCCTGATCCACAAACTTTCCTTTTTTTGCGTTATATTGTTGATATCTTTATACTTTTTATTGTTTTGTTTTTAAGCCCTTGACTTCTTTGGTATCCTTACGATAAATTCCACATATTCCCCTCTGTCAAGCTGAGCGGCCTTTGCATTAACACCTGACTTTTTCATGGTTTCTATTGCTTGCCTTATAGTATTTACAAAAATCCTTATGTCCTTAATGGAACGGGTCATTTTTCTATCTCCGTCATTTTCATTTTTAACCCGTGTATATTTGTCTATAGCTCTTTCAATAAGCTCTTCGGTTCGTTTAACATTTAAACCTCTCTCACATACTATCTTTAATACCTTTAACTGAAGCTGTTCATCGTGCAATTTGAGCAAAGCCCTTGCATGTCTTTCGGTAAGGTTATTGTCAGCCAATATTTTCTTTACAAGGGGAGGAAGCCTTAAAAGCCTTATTTTATTAGCAATTGTGGATTGGCTTTTACCTATTTTCTGTGCAAGTTCTTCCTGGGTAAAACCGTGCTCAGTTATGAGATTATTATATCCCTCAGCTTCTTCCATATAGCTTAAGTCTTCTCTCTGAAGGTTTTCAATCAGCGCCATGACAGCCGAATTATTGTCATCGACGTCTATCAATATAGCCGGTATCTCTTTCAGGCCTGCAAGTTTAGCTGCTCTTAATCTTCTTTCCCCTGCAACCAGCTCGTAAGAATTATTTGATATTTTCCTTACATTAATGGGCTGTAAAACACCATACTGAATAATGGATTCACATAATTCATCAAGGGCCGCTTTGTTAAACTGTTTTCTTGGCTGGTAAGGATTTGGCCGTATGCTGTCAATATTGATATAAACGATGTTTTTTTCGTCCTTTTCATTGACTTTTACATGCGTATTGTTATCGATCATATGTACACCATCCTCTTTATACATTTAGTGAATTATTAATCCGGGATTATCTTAAGTTAACTTATATATATCTTCTATCATGTAATAGTTTAACTTTTGCATCCCTGTTCACTAAATATATATTCGCCGGATGTATTCAATTTCCTTTTTTGTATACATATAATCGTTCGTCCAAATACCTTATATTACTGCATTTTATTGGTTATATCAACGGTTCTTTTGATGGTTTTCCTGCTTTTCTTGGATATCTTGTCGGTGTATGTCGCAATTTTTTTATTAAAATTATATTTCTTTTTATATCACTTCCGGGCAAAACTATCTCTTTTATTTCCTGCAGCTCTCCTCCCAGGATATCAAATGCTTTATTTGAATCAGCAATTTCATCTATATTACTTCCTTTCATTGCTATAAATATACCTCCTGTTTTAACAAAAGGCAGGCAATATTCAAGTAAAACCGGAAGTGATGCTACAGCTCTCGCCACAGCAACATCAAACTTTTCCCTGTATTCATTTAAAACTCCGAAATCCTCGGCTCTTCCATGCAATGCCCGGATATTTTTTAAATCTAACTGATTTATAACTTCATTTAAAAACTTTATTCTTTTCTCCAGTGAATCAAGCAGAGTTACATCAGCGTCTTCCAGCAAGATCTTAACAGGTATTCCCGGGAACCCGGCTCCCGTGCCTATATCTATGATGCTGGCATCCTTGTCTTCTATATAAGGCAATATGCTTGCGGAATCGATAAAATGCTTTATTACTATATCCAAATCATCTTCTATTGCCGTAAGATTTATTTTCTTATTCCATTCTGTCAGTAGTTCCTTAAATTTAAAAAGCTTATCTATTTGTGACTGACTGACATCCGATGAAAACTCCTTCAGCCCTTCTGCTAAAATATTAGCTATGCTCATATTATAAAATCACATACCTTTTATTATAAATTTAACTTAATATTTATTTATTACTCTTTTTATTTAACTGTTCAAGATATATCAAAAGAACAGAGATGTCCGAAGGCGAAACTCCTGAAATCCTTGAAGCCTGCCCTACTGAGGCCGGCCTTATGCTGCTCAGCTTCTGACGGGCCTCAATACGCAAACCGTGAATTGCATTATAATCTATATCATCAGGAAGTTTTCTGTTCTCTAGTTTTTTAAATTGCTCAACCTGTATCATCTGACGCTTTATATAACCTTCATATTTTATGGCTACAGACACCTGTTCCTGAACGGCAAAATCCAGTTCAGGCCTGTCCTTATCTATAACTGCCAGATCCTCATAACTTATCTGAGGACGTTTAAGCAGGTCGCTCATTTTTACACCTGTTTTTATAGGTGACGTGCCTTTGGATTCCAACAATTCGTTAATCTCTGCGGATGGAGGGACTATAGTGTTTTCCAGTCTTTCTATCTCAGCTTGTATCGCATTTTTCTTTTTTAAAAATTTATCATATCTGTCTTTAGTTATAAGGCCAACTTCATATCCTTTAGGAGTCAGCCTCAAATCTGCATTATCCTGCCTTAGAAGCAATCTATATTCCGCCCGTGAAGTCATCATCCTGTATGGTTCTCGTGTACCCTTGGTTACAAGGTCATCAATTAAGACTCCTATATAAGCTTCTGATCTGTCCAAAATCAGTGGCTTCTTACCTTTAATTTTTTGAGCTGCATTTATACCTGCTATTATACCCTGTGCTGCAGCTTCCTCATATCCTGAACTGCCGTTTATCTGCCCTGCAGAAAATAGGCCGCTTATCTCCTTGAATTCCAAGGAAAGCTTTAGCTGAGTTGGATCTATGGCATCATATTCTATAGCATATGCGCTTCTCATTATCGATGCATTTTCAAGTCCCGGCAAAGTTCTTATCATTTGAATCTGCACATCTTCAGGAAGGCTGCTTGACATGCCCTGCAGATACATTTCTTCTGTATCAAGACCCATTGGCTCGATAAATACCTGATGCCTTTCCTTGTCTGCGAACCGAACCACTTTATCTTCTATAGACGGACAGTATCTTGGCCCTATACCTTCTATCATTCCTCCGTACAGCGGAGACCTGTGCAGATTATCTCTTATTATCTTATGTGTGTTTTCATTTGTATATGTAAGCCAGCATGATACCTGTTCCTTATTAATTTCTTCGCTCTCGAATGAAAAAGGTACTATCCTTTCATCACCCGGCTGCTCTTCCGTTTTTGAAAAATCAATGCTTCTTCTGTTTATTCTGGCCGGCGTTCCCGTTTTTAATCTTAAAAGCTTAATACCGTTATTTTTCAGGCATTCTGAAAGTTTGTTGGCGGGAAAAAGCCCATCAGGTCCTCCGCTGTAACTTACATCGCCTATAATAATTCTACCCCTTAAGTAAGTACCAGTAGTCATTACTATTGCTTTGCAGTTGTAAACAGCTCCTGTGTGTGTCTTCAGGCCTGTAATTTTCCTGCCCTTTTCATCTTCATCAAATATTATTTCTACAACTTCCGCCTGTTTAATATAAAGATTTTCCTGCTTTTCAAGGGTATGTTTCATTTCAATCTGATATTTTCTTCTGTCCACCTGTGCCCGTAAGGAAAACACCGCCGGACCTTTGGCTGTGTTTAGAATTTTAGATTGAATGAAGGTTTTGTCCGTGTTTTTAGCCATTTCACCGCCAAGTGCGTCTATTTCTCTTACAAGATGGCCCTTTGCAGTTCCCCCTATGCTTGGATTACAAGGCATATTCGCTATACTGTCCAGGTTTATTGCAAAAACAACAGTTCTGCAACCCATTCTAGCAGATGCAAGAGCTGCTTCGCATCCTGCGTGTCCGGCACCAATAACAGCTACATCATATTCTCCAGCAAAATATTCCATATTACTCACATCCAACTAAAAAATTTATTGCGAAAAATATATCTTACTGAGTAATGAGTATTTGATTTTTACAATTACCCCTACTCTTTTTTCTTCTTTCGACCTTGAAATTATTAAATTACTTACCTATGCAGAACTTTTCAAATATCTCGTTTGCTACATCCTCACTTATAGATTCTCCTGTAATCATTCCCAGATATTCAGCTGCATTTCTGATATCAATCAGCGCGCAATCTAGTGGTATACCGTTCTCTATTGCCGAAAGCGCTTCATTGGTACTGTCCAATGCTTTATCTACAAGATTTTTATGTCTCACATTAGTAATAATAATATCATTTTCATTGCCTGCAGCATCTTTTAAAAGCATTTTTTCGATTTCGGATTCCAGCTCATTAATTCCTATGCCTTTTTTTACGGATATCTCCACGGATTTCCTTCCTGAAATAATTTTCTGAAGGTCATCATCCGGTTTCTGCTTATCTAACAAATCAATTTTATTAATTACTATAATTAATTTTTTATCCGATATTTCTTCAAGCAAACTAAGATCATCCTTTGTTATACCGGCTGTTGCGTCTATCATTAATATTATTATATCTGCCTTTTCCAAAGCATCCTGCGCTCTTTGTACGCCTATTTTTTCTATAACATCCTCAGTTTCCCGTATACCCGCAGTGTCAATCAGTCTCACAGGTATTCCGTTAAGGTTTATATAGTCGTCGATAATATCCCTTGTTGTCCCCGGAATATCGGTAACTATTGCCCTGCTCTTTCCGGAAAGCTCATTAAATAAAGACGATTTTCCGGCATTAGGCCTTCCCGTAATAACTACATTAGCTCCTTCCCTTATTACCCTTCCTTTATCATAGCTGCTCAATAATTTTACCAGGTCATTCTTTATTTCCGTAGCCCTCTCATAAATTATGCGTTCTGTCAGCTGCTCCACATCATATTCCGGGTAATCTACATTAACCTCTATATGTGCGATAAGCTCAATCAGTTTCTTTCTTATGTCTTTTACAATACGGGATAATTTGCCCTCAAGCTGTTCAACCGCAGCTTTTGAACTTCGGTCCGTTTTTGCATTAATTATATCTATAATAGCTTCAGCCTGAGAAAGGTCGATTCTGCCGTTTAGAAAAGCCCTTTTTGTAAATTCGCCGGGTTCGGCGATCCTGGCCCCGGCTTTTAATACAATTTCCAGTATTTTTTTCAGGACAACCGTACCACCGTGGCAATGTATTTCTACTACATCTTCCGTAGTAAAGCTTTTAGGCTTTTCCATTTTTAAAAGCAAAACTTCATCTACAATTTCTCCGTTATTATAAGGGTTGATTATCTTTCCGTAGTTCACCGTATGAGAAGGAATATTATTAAATTTTTTTTTGCCTGCAAATATTTTTTCTGCTATGGCAAAAGCTTCGCTGCCTGAAATTCTAATAATACCTATGGCTCCGTCTCCGGGAGCCGTAGATATGGCAGCTATTGTGTCCATATTTACCATAAAATCTCCTCATATATAACAGATTTTCAGCTTATATAGCTTGTAAAATTAAAATGGACAATCTACAAATCACTTCAATGGAATACTCGTGATTTATATTGCCCAATTTACACAATGATATATCAATATCAGATAACAGAAATATATTCGTATTCTAATATAACCAGGTTATGGCTATAGTTTTTGATTTATTATCCATATTTTTACATTAAAATATATTTACTTCGTGGTTATTACAACCTTTCTGTTAGGTTCATCACCTATACTGTATGTTCTTATATATTTATTATTTTGAAGGGTTGAATGTATTATTCTTCTTTCATATGGATTCATTGGTTCAAGCGTAATGCTCTTTTTTGTTCTGGAAACCCTGTCGGCAAGCTTTTTGGCGAGCTTTTCAAGAGTCTCCTCCCTTTTCTGCCTGTAATTTTCAGTATCTATTATTACTCTCTTATAAGTATTTTCAGCTTTATTTACTATCAGACTGGAAAGGTATTGCAGCGCATCTAATGTTTCTCCTCTTCTGCCTATTATAATTCCAATATCTTTTCCTTTTATCTGATACAGTACGGTATCATTTTCTTCCTCAACATTAATTTCGGCATCCACATTCATCTTGTTCAACACATCTTCCAGAAACTTTTTTGCCTTAATGCTGCCCGTTTCTTTTAAAGTCACTCTTACCTTTGCATTTTTGCTTCCGATAAATCCTAATAATCCTTTGTTCCCCTCATCAAGAACTTCTATATCCACTCTGCTCTCATCAACATTCAATTCGTCAAGGGCAAGCAATATAGCTTCCTGTACAGTTTTTGCTGATTTTTCCACACTTTTAACCATTTATTCCTTCGCTGCCTCCTTCTTTATAATAAATTTATTCATAAAAATCTGCTGCAGTATCTGGAATATATTACTTACTATCCAGTAAAGGCCAAGACCGGCAGGAACATTAAAAGCAAAGAACATCGTTACAAACGGCATTATCAAAGACATGCTCTTCTGCGTCTGCATAGCGGTGTTGTCTGTGTTCTGTGCAGCTGTTCTTATTGTAGAAATTCTAATCGATAAGAATGTAGTAAACCAACATAATATAGGTATTATAATCAGCGGCAAATATTCCGATGACAAACTCCCAAATAACTTGTTAAAGTCAAACACCGGTTTCAGCCCCAGGTTGAAAATTCCCAAAAAGTTCATATCTATCAGTTCACTTTTATCAATTAAACCTTGTAATTGACCTATTTTCTGAGGATGGTTATTATAGTAGTTTATTATACTAATATCCTTCATATTAGTAATTATTTCAGCCGCTCCTTTAGGAATAGTATCAAATGCCTTATTAATTACTTCTGTGCTTTTATTCAGCATGTATCTCAAAGGACTCTGTATTACCCAATACAGAGAAACAAGTATCGGCATTTGTATAAGAGTAGGTAAACATCCTCCAGTAGGGTTGGCTTTGTTTTCCTGATACAGCTTAAGCATTTCCTGATTCAGTTTTTCCTTGTCATTCTTATATTTTCTCTGTAGTTCCTGAATCTGCGGCTGAAGTTCCTGCAATTTTGCAGTTGAACGGTATTGCTTTATTGCCAGAGGCAATAGCAATATCCTGATAAATATTGTGAAAATAATAATAGACAAACCATAATTGTTAAAAGCCAATTTATATATAAAGTAAAGTATTTGCCCCATTATTTCTGCAACATAACTCATTATTCTAACTCCTTTATTAATTATGAAACCTTATAAATCAAACAATGACCCGGAATAAGAGCTTTCATTTCATTTAACGGGATCATATCCTCCCGGGTTAAAGGGATGACATCTCAATATTCTTTTTACGGCAAGATAACTTCCCTTAAATACGCCATAGGATGATAAAGCATCTATCGCATACTGTGAACAAGTAGGATAAAAACGGCACTTTGGTTTCGTTAAAGGAGAAATATATCTTTGATATAATTTAACCAAATATATCATCAATCTTTTGAGCAATTCTGTGCCTCCTTGTCAAGTACGTCCAATTTTTTAAAGAGATATTTCATTTCCTTCCCTATGGCGTAATAATCCGGCAATTCTTCGGATTTACGTGCAACTATAACTATATCCTGCCCCTGCTTTAAACAGGGTTCCAGTCTTCTGTAATTTTCTTTTATCAGTCTTCTTAAACGATTTCTTTTTACACTCTTGCCTACTTTTTTGCTTGCTGTAATGCCCACTCTGTTAATTCCGTAATTATTGGTTAAAACATATATCACCAGGTACCTGCCGGCATAAAATTTACCTTTTTTATACAACCTAGCAAATTCATAGTTTTTTTTCAAGGTCTCTGTTTTAACCATATTTTATAAATTTTCCTCCGATAATATTTCCTTAAACAAACATTACAGATGCCTAATTAATACATTCTTTATTTTGTCCGATTGAAATAAGGAAGTACCTCAAATGTCATAGAAACTTTACATTACCGTAAATAACCCTTTTATTTATATTATTGCCATAATTATTAATTTCGATATAAGCCAAGTCCTTATAATTAAACTTTGTTGAAACGCGCTTATATAGAAACACCATAACATTGATTTCCTATAATTTTATCAAACCTTTCAAAATTATAATTATATCCTTATATATTCATTGTAAATATAATTGAAGATTTGGTAAAGCTCTTTTAAAGGAAATTAACAAATTAAGGTAAAATTTAATTTACTGGGCATTAAAAACAAAAAGACCACAAGTATGCGGTCTTATGCTGAAAGTACTTTTCTTCCTTTAAGCCTACGCCTTCTCAATACTTTTCTGCCATTTGAAGTAGACATTCTCTTTCTGAAACCGTGTACCTTTTTTCTTTTTCTGTTATTGGGTTGAAACGTTCTTAGCACTATCAACACCCCCATTCCTTATCCTATGCTTTATCATTATTAATCTGCAGTTATTACGGCAACTATTATGTGCATCCGATTTTATCCGCATAATTTTAAAAATATCAGATTGATTATATATTAAACATATTAATGGTGTCAAGAAACTATTTAGTATTTTACTCACAAGTCTTTGTGGATAATAAGTTAATAATCCGATTTTTTTGTGGATAACTTTCTCGATAAATATTGAATATTAGTATAAACTTTGATATTATAATTTATACTTGAATTTGTGCTTAATTTTATTTATCAAATTTTACACCAAACGAGTTTTAATCTGCATAAAAATAATCCGATAACATTAAAGGTATTATCACAGTAAATTTTGCAGTAGATTTTAACGCTTTTGATTTCCACAGAATTAATAGCGGTTTTTTACGTGTCGTTTATTTTTTTGCAAAATAATTATAAAACAAATCTTTATAAAAATACCGTATAATTGTTAATAATTGTATTGGGAATTATATTAGGTATTTGTATGTTAGTATCCGGAGGGTTATTATGAACAATAATTTACAATCAATATGGCAAAAGACATTGGATTTATTAAAGGACGAGCTGTCAGAACTTGGTTTTAATACTTTTATCAAACCTATCGAACCAATTTACATGGATTCTGACTCTATAATTTTAGGTGTTCCCGATAATTTTTTCAAAGGGCAGGTAGAATCAAAATACGGCCTTCTTATAAAAAATGCCATAAAGCAAATAACTCATAAAGAGTGTAATATTAATTTCATAATACCTTCTGAAGAAGATGTGAAAGTTTCTCAAGACACTTCGGAGAATAACTCATATGACGATAATAACCAGTGTCAGCTAAATCCAAAGTATACTTTTGATACATTTGTAATAGGAAACAGCAACAGGCTGGCTCATGCTGCGGCAGTCGCAGTTGCGGAATCCCCGTCGAAAGCATATAATCCTCTGTTTATATATGGCGGAGTTGGATTAGGCAAAACGCATCTTATGCATGCCATAGGCCATTACATAAAAAACCAGAATCCGTCCGCAAAAGTTGTTTATGTTTCTTCGGAGAAATTTACAAATCAGCTGGTTAATGCGATAAAAAGCAATAAAAATGAAGAGTTCAGAAGAAGATACAGAAACGTAGATGTTCTTTTGATAGATGACGTACAATTTATCGGAGGGCGGGAAAGAACGCAGGAAGAATTTTTCCATACCTTTAACGATTTATATGAAGACAACAAACAGATAATTATCTCCAGTGATAAACCTCCGAAAGAAATAACAACACTTGAAGAGAGGCTTCGCTCAAGATTTGAGTGGGGACTGCAGGCAGACATCCAGCCTCCTGATTTGGAAACCAGAATAGCAATATTAAGCAAAAGAGCACAGCTCGACAATATTTATGTTCCGGATGATGTAATATCACTGATAGCTGAAAGGATTGCATCAAATATACGTGAGCTGGAAGGCGCATTAAACCGGGTAGTCGCATATGCTTCACTGACAAAAAGCGAATTAACTTTGGAAATTGCTGAAGAAGCATTAAAGAATATTCTTCAGTCAAATAAAGCTAAAATAATAACCAGTTCATTAATCATAGAATCTGTCGCAAGATATTATGATTTGCGTCCGGAAGAATTTACTTCCAAGAAAAGAAACAGGGACATAGCATATCCCAGACAGATAGCAATGTACTTGTGCAGAAACCTAACGGACCTGTCCCTCCCAAAAATAGGGGAAGCCTTTGGGGGTAGGGATCATACTACCGTACTGCATGCAATAGACAAAATTAATTCAGAAATCGAAAGTAACATAGAAACAAGAAGAGCTGTTGATGAAATAAAAAGAAACATACTGGGAAAATAATAAGAAGAAACTATACACAAATAAATAAGCTTTGCGCATCCATATAAAGTTTGTTTATAAACAAAAATCTGTGCATATGTTGATATCTGCCTGTTATTTATTTGTGGAATATTTCGAACCTGTTTGTTGATTGTATATACTGTTAATAAAAATTAATAACTTATCAACATTATACCAACATATTTAAAACAGCTTATATCAAACTTTAAGCACAGTTTTACACAAAATCAACAACACCTACTATTACTACTACTAATTTAATTTATAACAATAAAAACAGGAGGAAAAAATGAAATTCAGAAGTTCAAAAGAAAACCTCATCGAAACCATAAACATAGTGCAAAAGGCAGTATCGGCAAAATCAACGCTACCTATACTTGAAGGTATCCTGATAGAAGCAGAAGAAAATTTGAAAATGACAGGAAATGATCTGGAAATAGGCATAGAAAGCTACATAGACGCAGAAATCATTGAAAAAGGATCTCTGGTCATTAATTCAAAAATATTCGGAGATATAATCAGAAGACTGCCGGATTCGGAAGTAACTATAGAATCCAATGAAAAAAACATAGTAACAATAGAATGTGAAAATTCTCACTTTGAAATAAAAGGCATGTCTTCAGAAGGATTTCCGACAATTCCGGAAATAAAAGCGGAAAATTCTTTTTCAATTTCACAAAAAGTGCTGAGAGACATGATAAGACAAACAATATTTGCAATCGGAACGGATGAATACAGACCAGTTCTCATGGGTTCTCTTATGGAATACAAAAATAACGAGTTAAATCTGATTTCCATAGACGGTAACAGAATCGCATTAAGAACACACCCTGTTGAAAAAGAAATAAATGAGTTTTCAATTGTTATACCCGGAAAAACATTGAATGAAATAGTAAAAATACTTCCTCCTGAAGATGATGAAATAAAAATATGTAATTCACAGAATCAAATTATGTTCGACACCGGAAAATTTAAAGTCGTTTCAAGGCTTATAGAAGGCGAATTCCTTAACTACAGGTATATAATGCCTGAGGATTATGAAACAAAAGTTACCATTAGTACTAAAGATTTACTGTCAAGTATAGAAAGAGCTTATCTTATTATAATGGAAGAAAAAGAAAAAAGATATCCGATACGCATAAACGTTGCTAATGATAAAATGATTATTATGTCTAATACTGAAACAGGCTCAGTAAGAGAAGAACTTTCTATAGAAATGAGCGGAAAAAAGATTGAAATAGGATTCAATCCGAGATATTTCATAGAAGCATTAAAAGCAATTGACGATGAAGCAGTCGTTATCTATTTCACATCCAACCTTGGGCCTTGTACAATAAAACCAATTGAAGGAAATTCATTTGCACATATGATACTTCCAATCAGATTATAATTTATATGTGAGGCAGAATAATAATGGAAATATAATTTATGCCTTTACAAGCAAAAATATAAGCAAAAAGGTATAAATTATATGAGAGGGAGAAGTTATGGAGAAGGTAAAAATAAATACGGATTATATTAAACTCGATCAGTTTCTCAAATTTACAGGTATTGTTGAGATGGGAAGCTATGCAAAGGGAATAATTGCCGAAGGTAAGATTAAAGTAAACGGAAATATAGAAACTCAGAGAGGAAAGAAGCTTCGTAAAGGTGATATTGTTGAAGCTTTCGGAAAATTCTATGAAATTATAAAAGATAAATAATTAATATTGTTTTTAGTATCCCTCTTTTATACGGAGGTTTTATTTTGTATATCACTAATTTATGTTTAAATGATTTTCGAAATTATAAAACTCTGGAATTACAATTTGGACAAAATTTAAATATAATTTATGGAAACAACGCTCAAGGAAAAACTAATATCCTTGAGGCTATTTTTATTTGCGCTTTCGGAAAATCTTACAGAACAAATAGAGATAACGAGATTATAAGGTTCGGGGAACAAAAGTATAAGATAAGTCTGGAATATAAAAAAAGGGATATAAGAACAAAAATAGAAATAAGCTATACCAAAAATGAAAAAAAGAAATTAAAAATAAATGAAATTCCGGAAAAGAAGCTGTCTTCACTGGTTGGACGGTTTAATGCAGTAATATTTTCACCGGAAGATTTACTTGTGATAAAAGAAGGCCCTTCTAACAGAAGAAGATATATAGATATGGCTTTAAGCCAGTTAAAGCCTTCATATTTGTATACGTTACAGCAATATTCGAAAGTCATTTATCAAAGAAACCTTGTATTAAAAAACATGCAGGAAAATAAAAAATTTTCAAATACACTGGATATTTGGGATTTGAATATTGCTGAACTGGGATCAAAAATAATGCTTTACAGAAATGAATATATAAAAAAATTAAATACTTTTGCAAAAGAAAGCCATTTAAAGATGACAGAAAGAAGTGAAAATCTAAATATCAGGTATTCACCTTCTATAAAAATAACCGAAATGGATGATTTTAATAAATTAAAAAACGACTTTTATAATACATTGGAAAAAAACAGAGATAAGGATCTTATAATGTCTGCCACTTCCTACGGTCCTCATAAAGATGATTATATAATAGAAATAAATGATAAAAATGTTAAGTTATACGGATCACAGGGACAGCAAAGATCTGCTGTTCTTTCTTTAAAATTAGCGGAAATAGAGATAATAAAGGAAATTCAGGAAGATTATCCTGTCCTGCTGCTTGATGATGTGATGTCGGAACTAGATAAGACAAGGCAAGAGTTTCTGTTAAAAGATGCAGGAAAGATACAAACCTTTATTACATGTACAGACAGAGATATTTTTAGCAGCAATATACACAATAATATAAACTATTACTATGTAACAAATGGATGTGTAGATACTTCGGTGAATTTATGATAAAATTTGCATAATAAATTTTTATAAGTTAAAATTATATATACAGGCTTTTAAAAGGAGGACATGTTATGTTTTTGCACCTTGGAGGTGATATTGTTATACCTTCGAAAAATATAATAGCAATTTTTGATATAGATTCAACAACAATATCAAAGGATACAAAGGAATTTCTGTCTGTTGCAGAAGAAGAAGGATTTATAGAAACAATATCAAATGAAATACCAAAATCCTTTATAGTAACTGAAACCGATAAAAAGAGCAAAATTTATTTATCACCCATATCATCGGTAACATTGCAAAAAAGGACAAGTTATATAGAGGATATTTCAAATATAAAATAAAATTATATTTCTTTTTATAAAACTAATAAAAAGAAAAAGAAGGAAAGGTAATATATGTCGGATATTAACAAAAACAATTCATCATATGATGAAAGTAAGATACAGGTACTGGAAGGATTAGAAGCAGTCAGAAAAAGACCCGGTATGTATATAGGGAGCACATCGATAAAGGGTTTGCATCATCTTGTATATGAAATAGTTGCAAACAGCGTTGATGAAGCGCTTGCTGGAAGATGTGATGAGATTGATATTGTTATAAGAAAAGATAATTCTGTAACGGTTCAGGATAACGGAGTAGGAATACCTGTCGGTATACATCCAAAAATTGGGCTACCGACAGTAGAAGTCGTACATACTATATTGCATGCAGGCGGAAAATTCGGAAGCGGTGCATATACTGTATCCGGGGGTTTGCATGGAGTTGGTGCGTCGGTTGTTAACGCATTATCAGAATATCTGGAAGTGGAAGTATCCAGAGATGGTAAAATATACAGACAAAGATATGAAAGAGGGAAAACCGTAACACCTTTGGAAATTATAGGAGAAACTGAAAAAACAGGTACAAAGACTACTTTTAAACCTGATCCGGAAATATTTGAAGAAACAGTATTTGATTTTGATATGATGTTAACAAGATACAGAGAAATGGCTTTTTTAAACAGGGGAATTAAAATTAATCTTATTGATGAACGGCCGGAGCTGCCTATAATAAAAAAGCTGCACTATGAAGGCGGAATAAATTCATTTGTACAATTTATCAATAAGAAAAAAGACATAATAAATGAAATCCCTATATATATAGAAGGAAGCAAAAATGATGCAAGTGTAGAAATATCGATGCAGTACACCACAACATATAATGAAAATATACATTCTTTTGCAAATAATATAAATACGGCAGAGGGCGGTACCCATCTTACCGGCTTTAAGTCTGCTCTCACTAAAGTTATTAATGATTATGCAAGAAAGTATAAATTTTTAAAGGAAAATGAACAAAATTTAACTGGTGAAGATACAAGAGAAGGGCTTACCGCAGTAATCAGCGTGAAATTGCTTGAGCCGCAATTCGAAGGACAAACAAAAACAAAACTGGGAAATACCGAAATAAGAAGTTTGGTAGAAAATATAGTTACAGAAAAGTTAACGGATTATCTTGAAGAAAATCCGCAGATAGCAAGGGAAATATTAGATAAGTGTATAACAGCGGCGAGGGCAAGAGAAGCAGCTAAAAAAGCAAGGGAACTGACAAGAAGAAAAAGCGTTATGGATTCAAATTCATTGCCAGGAAAGCTGGCTGACTGTTCTGAAAAAGATCCTGCCTTAACTGAAATTTATATAGTAGAAGGAGATTCAGCAGGAGGATCGGCGAAACAGGGTAGGGACAGAAGATTTCAGGCAATACTGCCTTTATGGGGTAAGATGCTTAATGTAGAAAAATCAAGAGCGGACAAAGTATACGGAAATGAAAAGCTTAATCCGGTAATTACTGCTTTAGGAGCGGGTATCGGAGAAGACTTTGATATATCTAAATTGAGGTATCATAAAGTTATAATTATGGCTGATGCGGATGTAGACGGTCAGCATATAAGAATGTTGCTCCTGACATTTTTCTTCAGATACATGAGGCCGTTAATTGAAAATGGGTACGTATACATTGCAATGCCTCCATTATATAGAATAAAAAATCAAAAGGCAAAAAAACAATTTTATGCGCATGATGATAATGAGGTAGAGAAAATTTTGAAAGAAAACGGATGGAAAAAAGAAGAATGTGAAATACAGAGATATAAAGGTCTTGGAGAAATGGATCCGGAGCAGCTATGGGAGACTACAATGGACCCTGAAAGAAGAACTATAATAAGAGTAGAAATGCAGGATGCAATTGCGGCTGATGATGCGGTTACGACCTTTATGGGAGAAAAAGTCGAGCCAAGAAAGCAGTATATACATGAGCATGCAAGTGAAGTAGAAGAGCTTGATATTTAAAAAGAGGATAATCATATCCTCTTTATATTTTGCCAAAAATGAGAAGAATGCCGATTATTATAAAAGCTCCGCCTGAAACTATTTGTATATAAAAAGGAGAAACGTACTTGTTAATTACAGAGCCAGCAAGAACTCCCAATAGGGAAGAAAGCACAAGAGCACATGAAGAACCTAAAAATGTATACCAGATAGATTTAGATTTTGATGCAAGAAGCATAGTAGATAATTGAGTTTTATCACCAAGCTCAGCTAAAAATACAAGAAAGAAAGCAGTAAATATACTTTTAATCATAATATCTCCCGAATTACAGATAGTTAGTTTTCCGAAAACAAGCAGCAATGTTTCACGTGAAACATTATTTGCTTGTTTTTTATATTTAAATAATATGTTTATATGGTTTAGTTTATGATATAATCATTAATTGAATATAGAAATATAAAAATAAAATTTTGTACTTTATTTAAAAGTAATATTATAATTTAATAATAGAGCTGTATTATTAATTTTAATATAATATTAAGCTAATGATTTATAAGTTGTTGAAATTAATACTTTGTTTAGATTAAATATATTTATTCTGCTAAAAAGAGCTGTTGCATAGTAATTAATATTATTAACTATTTGTTTGTGTTATTTTCTGAGGAGTGATATGTATGGGAAAAGTAATTGCAATTGCCAATCAAAAGGGAGGTGTAGGGAAAACCACTACAGCTGTAAACTTAAGCTCATGTCTTGCATATAAAGGAAAAAAAGTATTATTGCTGGATATAGATCCTCAAGGAAACACGACAAGTGGTTTAGGTATAGATAAAAAAAACGTTGAAAAATCAATTTATGATGTAATAATAAATGATGAAGACATAGAGAAGTGTATTTTGCCTACAGTTGTTGAAAATCTTGATATATGCCCGTCAAATATACAACTGGCAGGTGCAGAAGTAGAACTGGTTTCTTTTATATCAAGAGAAACAAGGGTTAAAGATGCATTAGATGAAGTTAAAGATAATTATGATTTTGTAATTATAGACTGCCCGCCATCATTAGGACTCCTCACTGTAAATTCATTAACTGCTTCCGATACAGTACTTGTCCCTATACAGTGTGAATATTATGCCCTTGAAGGATTAAGCCAATTGATGGATACGGTTAAAATTGTAAAAAAGCATCTCAACAAAAAACTTGATGTTGAAGGTGTAGTTCTTACTATGTTTGATGCGAGGACAAATCTTTCAATACAGGTAGTTGAGGAAGTAAAGAAATATTTCAAAAATAAAGTATACAGGACGATAATTCCGCGAAATGTCAGATTAAGTGAGGCACCCAGTTATGGTTTGCCTATTATACTTTATGACCCGAAATCAAAAGGTGCGGAATGCTATATCGAATTGGCAGAAGAAGTTATTGAATGTACAGAGGAGGTGTCATAGTATATGAAAAAAGGACTTGGCAAAGGATTAGCTGCTTTGCTGCCGGAAGATAGTGATTTAAAAATTATAGAGAAAAATGAAAATAATCAAAATGAAATTATTGAAATTAAAATAAATCAGATAGAACCAAACAAAAACCAGCCGAGAAAAAATTTCGACGATGAAAAATTGCTTAACCTGGCCGAATCTATAAAATCAAATGGAATAATACAGCCAATAATCGTAAAAAAAGAAAATGAAATTTACAGAATAATAGCAGGTGAGAGAAGATGGAGAGCAGCAAGACTTGCAGGACTTACGCATGTGCCTGTTATTATTAAGGATATGTCAGATAAAAAGCTTTTGGAAACAGCTCTTATAGAGAATATACAAAGAGAAGATTTAAATCCGATTGAAGAAGCTGAAGCTTACGAAAAATTAATAAATGAATATAATATGACCCAGGAACAGCTTTCTCAAATTATAGGAAAAAGCCGACCTGCAATAACGAACACTCTGAGACTGCTAAATTTGGATGATAAGATTAAAAGCTATATTATCAGCGGAGAAATTACAAGCGGGCATGCGAGGGCATTAGTAGCCTTACAGGATAAAGAAATGCAATTAAAAATTGCGGAAGAAATAATAAAAAATGATTTAAGCGTTCGGGATACAGAAAAATTGGTAAAAAAACTTATGAGCGAAAAAAAGACTGTAAGGAAAACAAAAAATGATTTGCAAGAGGAATACATAAATATTGAAGATAGGCTAAAACATATATTAGGAACAAAAGTCAGGCTAATGCACGGTAAAAATAAAGGAAAAATCCTTATAGAATATTATTCTGACGAAGAGCTTGACAGGTTGCTTACTATAATGGAAAATGGTGTAAAATAAGCAACGCTCTAAATTTAATTTTAAGGCATTAAAATTAACACGGTAATATAATATGATATTGAGATAAAAAAATGTCTTAAAATTAAAAATAGGGCTTTTGATAAAAATAGTTTCAAAAAATAATGTTTCACGTGAAACATATATACTCATTCTGGAAATTTCAAAAGGAGAATAAAGCATGGTAACAAGTGACTCTGGAATTTCAATTGAAATTTTTATTTCTATTGGTTTAAATATATTTCTTTTCTTATTATTATTAATAATTAGTTTAGCCAATAAATCATCTATAAAAAAACTAAAGAAAAAATATGAGCGTTTTATGACCGGATTTGAAAACAAAAGCATGGAAGGAATGCTTGAAGAGGTCTCTCAAAAACTTGATGATATGAAGGAGAAAAATAAGGAAATAGAACAACACTTAAATTTTTTGGATAGAAATTTAATAAATTGTATTCAAAAAATCGGAATAGTCAGATACAATGCATTTGACAATGTCGGCAGTAATCTGAGCTTCTCTGTTGCTTTACTTGACAATATGGATAACGGAGTTGTCATAAGCGGAATATATGCAAGAGACAGTTCATCTACTTATGCAAAACCTATTATATCCGGAAAATCAAAATATTCATTGTCGGGAGAGGAAATACAGGCTATTGAAATTGCTAAAAAGTCTAAATTAGAAAATTCCTACATCAAATAGTTTATACCTTTCAAATATTTTAGGATGTGAGAAAATTGAAAAAACAAAATAATGATAAGAAAACTTTATGGATATATATAGCAGTATTTTTTACTGTTATATTTATATTGCTCATTATTACAGCATTTAGCCAAATCAAATATAACAGGAATATCGACAAATACAAGAGTGAAATTGAAAATGAGCAAAGTGCAAAAAACAAATATCAGCTTAATTTGAATACAGCACTGGAAGAAAATAAAACCTTACATAGTGAATTGGACAAGCTTAATAAAGACATAGAGAACCTGAAATCCCAAATAGACAAAAAAGATAAGGAATTATCCGAGCTGAAAAATAAATATAATAATGCTTTAAATTTTTATGAAAAGCTCAGAGAAGCAGAAGAAGAATATAATAATGGAAATATAAATGAGTGCGCTCTTATTTTAAAGGGTGTAAATTTACAGGATGATTATGATGACATTTCCCGCGGATTATATGATGATTTGGTTGAATTAACATTTTATACTGCTTCGGAAAATTTATATTATGAAGGATATAATCTATATATACAAGGTAATTTTAGTCAGGCCATAGAAAAATTTAAAAATTCCTTGTATATTAGTGAAAATGAGTATTTCTCTGATGATAGCTATTTTTATTTAGCTTATTCGGAACTCGGCAACGGAAATACAGAATCTGCTGTTAATTATATGAAGGAATTGATTAATAAATACCCTGATTCAATGTTTAAACAAAGTGCAGAGGATTTTATAAATAATCATAGTACAAAGCAATAGATTTCAAATTGATTATTTATAGAGATATAAAATTCAGAGAAAAGTGAAATATAATATTGTTTGAGATGAGAAGAATAAAACTTATTAAATTATGTTAATATAAATTTTTTAAATTTATAACTGATAAAATTAATTAAAGTTGAAATTAAAAGTAAACATAGTATATGGCATAGGTAGGAAAACAAATGAAAAATTTAATAGAAAAACTAATTTTAAAATCCAGCGACGATATTAAAATTCAGATTCTCCGATATCTTATAGCAGGAGGTATCGCTTTTGTTGTAGATAACGGAGTTTATAACTTTCTGGTGATTATTTTAAATTTCAATCACATTTTATCTAATGTAATTTCTTTTATTTTCGGATTGTTTACCAACTATTTTATAAGCAGACAATGGGTTTTTAATAAGAAAAACCATAATCTTTTAAAAGATTTTGCGTTATTTTCTATAATTGGTGTTATCGGCTTGCTTTTAAGTTCACTGATTATATTTTTGCTTATAGACTGCAGAATTTTGATAAAATTATTTGCTTATCTGAACGAAGATGCCGCAAAGGCCGCTGCAAAACTTATATCATCAGTAATTGTATTATTCTGGAATTTTATTGGGAGGAAGATCTTTGTTTTTAAAGAATAAAAAAAATAATATGAAACGTAATTTTTATGTACTGCACATTTTTTTAGTCGTATGTATTTTATTGTCTACAGTCAGCTTCGCATATGCTGATACTAATGCAAATTATATTGACATTTCAGCTGAAAGTGCGATTTTGATAGATAAACAAAGCGGCAGGATACTTTACGAAAAGAATAAAGATCAAAAAATGTATCCTGCAAGTATAACAAAATGTATGACAGCCCTTATAGTGTTGGAAAACTGCAATCTTGATGATATGGTTACTGTTGGAGATGAGATAGACTTGATAAGCCCGGATTCAAGCAAAGCAGGACTTATTAAAGGTGAAACCATATCAGTAAGTGATCTATTAATGGGTTTAATGCTTCCATCGGGAAATGATGCCGCTTATTCCCTTGCAGTATATACTGCCAGAAAAGCAAGCAAAAATGATAATTTGAGCATTGATGAAAGTATAAATTATTTCGTTGATATGATGAATGCTAAAGCAGCTGAAATCGGAGCGGAGAGCACAAATTTTGAAAACGTAGACGGTTATCATGATGATAACCATTATACCACTGCGGACGATCTTGCTCTAATAATTCGTACTGCTATGGAAAACAGTACTTTTCGTGAGATTGTCGGAACAGCTGAATATGTATCGGAAAACGTAACTATTTCAAACGGTAATAATAGTACAATCCATAATTGGATTAACAAGAACGAGCTTATTATAGAAGGAAGCAGTAATTATTTAAGTGGAGCCACAGGTGTAAAAACCGGATATACTACACCTGCTGGTTACTGCCTCGCATCAGCTGTTTCACAAAACGGTATGAATCTGATAGCCGTTGTTTTAAAAAGCAAAAGTGACTTTTATAGATTTAATGATTCAAAAGCATTATATCAATATGCATTTGATAATTTCGTAAATTATAATCTTTGCAATGAAGGAGAAATTATAACTACCGTTCAGGCTGCAATATTTAAAAAAGGAAGAAGAGAAGAATTAAATGCAGTTACTGAATCAGATCTCAATGCTTTGATTAAAAAAACAGACATTAGTTTATTGCAAAAAAATATTACCTGGGATACCAAAAAAATTTTAATTAACGGGGACAGAGAAAAAAATACTGTTTTGCGTGCACCAATTAAAAAAGGTACACATTTAGGAACGGTTACATATACTTTAAACGGCGAAATTATAGCACAAACGGAATTATTGGCTGAAAATGATGTTATGGATAAGGTTTACTTTAACATATTTATCAGCATAATAAATAATCCGACCTATTTATGTATAACATTAGTTTCAATTTTAATTCTGCTATTGTTAATCGGCAGGGGAAAAAAGAGAAAAATTGCTCAACTTAAAGATGAGGATGAGGAAATGATGTGAGAATAAAAGTATTTTCCGGAAATAATATGGTTGAAATACAGAATTTACAGGCATTTAAAATCTATATTTGACAATTATTTATACAGATAATATATTAAATATTGGCACTGCCTGCGTAGTGTCATTATTTTTAAATCTTCATTATATTCAGGTTTTATAAAACATAATAATTCTATTGTTAATGGGGGCTTAAAATGGATAAAATGGAAGAAGTCAATATGCTTTTAAGTGCCACAATAACTTTTTTGAAATTTTTTATTGAACAATACGAGGCAAAAAAAATCGAAAGAGATTTATTTATTGAACATACGGAAATAAAAATTGATTTTTTAAGAAATAATATTGATGTTTTAACGTCATATGAAGAAAAGGAAGAAGCGCTTAATATATTGAGAAAGTGTGAAGAGGTATATTCAGAATTATAGTTTTTGCATAAAATACAGTTAATGTAAAACAATTTTTTGTATTGCATTCATAGCTATAAGAGAGGCCATTTTTTGCATATTTGATCTATAAAGCTCCCATTTCTGTATATGATAATTTTTTTATCTCAATGTATCCTTTCATTGTAATTAAATACTTTAATATTTTTAGAAGTGTTATGCATGATATTGAATTTCTTTAATTTGTTTTGATGTTTTCCAAACAAATAAAAGTATTAAATTTAAATAAATAAAAAATAAAGTTAATTTATATTTCTGTTGCTTAACTTGCAAAGTAAAGTGATTTAGGAAACAGTCAAACAAAATATTTGCATAAATCACTTATCACATTTACTATACATAATATGATACAGGAATAAATATGAGGTAAATTGATATGATAAATTGTCCGTATTACTTTGCAACAGGCCAGGTTGCGCAGGATTATCTGCCTCCTCAGGCTGCGGCCATTATAAGAGGAGGACCGCTGGCACCACAGATCAGCGGTGTAGTTACTTTTAAGGCAGTACCGGGAGGTACTATGGTTTGCGCGGATATTTTCGGGCTTCCTCCATACCGTCCAGCGGAAGGGGACAAAAAACCTATAGGACCATTTGGATTTCATATACATGAAAATGGCAATTGCGAGATTGGAGATCCGGAAGACCCTTTCAAATCGGCAGGCCAGCATTGGAATCCTACAAACCAGCCCCACGGCAATCATGCCGGTGATTTACCGGTGCTCTTTTCAAATAACGGAGTAGCAAGAATGTGTTTTTTTACTGATAAATTTTTTCCGTGGGATGTAATAGGAAAGAGTATAATTATACATGAAAATCCTGATGATTATCGTACACAGCCGGCCGGAGATGCCGGGAAAAGACTGGCGTGCGGGATAATACAGTTATATCGGTAATATGGGCATCGGTGATTTTGCATAACAAATGGCATATGTATGTATGCTAAAATAGGAGATTTAAGTAAATATATCTTGCTTAAACCTCCTATTTTATCTCTTATCGACAATTTAAATATATTGATTTATAATTTTTTAGTATATAATACAGATGACATGGTTTTGTTTATATTTACTGAATTATATCGTAATTATTTTTATAATCTGTTATTTATATTCTACTGAGGTGATTTGATAAATGATAAAAAAGACATTGGATACATTAAGAAAAAACCCGATAATTATTGCTGCCTACAGCTTTATTGTATTAGTATTTATCGGAGGATTTGCACTGATTTCTCCCTATTATAATAAATTTAACAGCCTTTTGTTTAATTTTTATGAAAAATACAGCGAATATTCTGATAAATTAGATTCTCAGAAAATGATTGAGTTAATAGAGCCGCAGGAAATGATTGAATTAACGAAGCTATCTGTAATTATTTTAATTTTTTATCTGCTCATTTTAGCAATTACCATAGTTTATTTGCCCGGTTTTGGCAACATGCTGTCGCAGGCGGTTTGTAACGGGAAAACCACTTTAAAAGTTTTTTTTCAGGGCATAAAAAAATATTTTGTAAAGATTTTACTGGCATCTCTTTTACTTATGGCTATAGTTTTTGGGTTTAGAATTACTGCATCATTTTTATCAATGTTTATTGCCGCATTAACTAATGCAGATACAATTATTGACGAACAATCTCTGTATAATACTCAAAGATTAATGACTGGTATTTTCTATATAATAACTATTTTATCTTATCCTTTAATCTTGCTTTGGTTTCCTTCGCTTTTTATGGATAAGAATGACGGTGTGATAGCTACCTTGAAAAAGGGCTTCAAAGCAGGAATAAGAAGGTACAAAGAACTAGTGCTGCCGACAGCTTTTGTATTAATGCCGTCTATAGTTGTACAAGCTTTAAATTATACTGATATAAATATCTCTTTACCTGTATATATAGTTTTATATGCATATCAGGTAATAGCAATCTTGTTTTTTGCTACTTATATTTTTGAACTGTATAACGATACGAAAAAGCATACTTATCTATAAATAAAATTATTAGTATGTATATATAGTAAAAAATATATATTTATATAAAAATTTTGAAATATTAGTTGAAGTTGAATTCCATATGTGATACACTATTGTAGGTAGTAAAAATGCATGGTTTAATAATTTCTATTCTGCCTCTTTAATTCTTTGGTACTTTTGTCAATGGTATTCGGAATCAAAGAGCCATGAGTCAGAAATCCATTAAAACCAGCCAAATAATTAAGGAGGTAGTAAAATGGCGGACAAGACGATAATATGCAAAGACTGCAATTCAGAATTCATCTTTTCCGAAGGTGAGCAGGCTTTTTATAAGGAAAAGGGTTTCGAAAACGAACCGCAAAGATGTCCTGACTGCAGAAGAGCCAGAAAACAGCAAAGAAGAAGCAACAATGGATTCAATGGCGGAAATAGAAGTTACGGTAACAGATGGTAATGATAACAAGGGGAGTTGGTGCTCCCCTTTAAGTTTTAATGGTAACGGCTCTTTGTATGAAATAAAGAGTTGTTCCTTATTTTATTAATTAATAAAAGTATTTATATTATTTTTCCTTTCGTAAAGTTTGTCTACAGGAACCTGATCTTTATTTTTTGTTTGCATATAAGTTATGTTTGCAACATCTCCGTTTAAGCTTTCAATCCACACCGGGCAGTCCCCGTATAATACTTCTATTACTCCTTTTGATTCAATTATTTGTTTTGCTCTTTGAGTATCCAAATAAAGGCCTCCTTTAATATAAAATCCACTGCAACAAAAATACCTCATATAAAATATTATTTGATTACATGAAACTTTATATTCCATATGGGTATATGGTTTATATGAGGAATAACTATTTGACCTTTTCAAAATTATATATAATCATAATTTTATTTGATTTAGTTGCGATTAATTAACATAAAAATCAGTGGTTAACTGACATATATTTATCTGATCAGGTTTTACACTTTATGTTTATTAATTGTGGATTAAAAGTACAGGTTTTGTGTAAATTTTTTAGAATCTGCAGATACATTTTGTGCTATAATATCTGTGCTTGTGCATATACAAACAATTTAAACGGGGTAGTTTTTATGAGTGAGGATATAAAAATTATAATTAAAAAAGCTGCGCTTCACATTCTTGATACTAATCTCGATATACCTGTGTTATCAAATGATGAGCTGGAAATTGAGGATGATATATCGGATTTTCTTGAAAATCATATAATAAAAGCACTTAAGGACAATAACCTCAAAAAGGCAGAGTTTGCTGAAGAAGAAAACAGGTTTAAACTAATGTGCAGTGCACTTCAGCAAAATATCAATAATTTCCTGACTATAAGCCAGGATATTGCCGGATTATTTTTCGAATTTATGAAAAAGAATGTTGATATATTTCCCGCTGACCTTCTATGCTGCATTTTTGAAATTGGAGGGGTGCTTAATCTTGGTATCCTAAAGATGAATTATAAACAAAACTATATTCATTTTACCCGCCAGGATGACTGTGGAAATGTCAATACGATAATAAAACAGAGAACTGTGCTTCCGGCAGAGTCTCAAAGGGTTGACGAATGTGTGTTTATTGATTTGGAGACATACGGCATTTACCTTATTGAAAAGGCTTATGAAATAAACGGAGAAAAGGAATACTATATTTCAAAATATATATTAAACTGTTCAAGCGATTTGTCTGCCAAAGATAAAATAAAAATCATAAATAAAGTGGCTGACAAGATGAACAGAAAATATTTTGACCAGGATTTCGAAAACATATCCAGGCTTAAAAAGGCTATCGCTGAAAACTTCGAAGAAAATAATACGATAAATATTGATAATGTTGTGAAGGATGTGTTTAAAAACAATCCTGATATACAGAAAGAGTATGTTGAGGAAGTGCAAAAAGCTGGTATTGCGGAAAAAACTATTGAAGTTCCTCAGGAACTGGTAGTAAAAAAGTATAATAAACAGAAAATTAAGACGGATACAGGAATAGAAATTAATTTCCCCTCTGAATATTATGATAATACCGAAAAACTTGAATTTATAAATAATCCGGACGGGACGATTTCAATACTTATTAAAAATGTAACCAGAATTACCAACCGGTAATTACATATTATTAGTAGCAGAATTTATATTATTTTAACTATATGACTAATATTCCAGGTTTTTTAGAGCTTGCAGATTCAATATCTTAATTGCCGACCTGTCAAAATCAATAATGCCTTCATCACGCATGTTGCAAAGCTCTCTTGATAATGATGGCCTTGCCACATTCAAAAAGTCTGCAAGTTCATTCCGATTCATGAGAAGCTTAAATGTAAGTTTGCCGTTTAATTTATATTGCTCCAGCAGATATTTTGCTATTTTACCCTTCATATTCTTTAATGCAAGGTATTCAACCTTTCTGTTAAGCATAAGGGCTTTTTTAGATACAATAGTCAGCATATTAACTATGAGCTTTCTATGACCTACACATAATCTTGAACATTCACCCACGATTTTTTCAGGGGGTATGAAAGCAACAGTGCAGTTTCCCTGGGCATATACTGTGGCAGGCCACTTTCTGTTTCCTGAGAAAGCTGCCATTTCTCCGAACATATCCCCGGGTTTTAATATAGCTATTATAACTCTGTTTCCTTCTGAATTTTCCTGGGTTACAACAGCTTCTCCTGATATGACTATACCTATACCATCAAATTCTTCACCTGCTATACAGATCAAATCATTTTTTTTATATTTACGCATTTTTGGATTTATACACATCAGCATCGCTTCAAGGTCTTCCTCTTTTATTTCTTTGAAAAGTAGGCACCTGGCAAATGCATTCAAATTTTCTTTATCCATTTTTATCACCTTTTATTTTAGTAACCTATGTTACCGATTTTCTTTTTTAATTATGACATAATAGCCATATAAATTCAACAAATGCAGACTTATTTTATGTACTTAAGTTTTAATTAAAAATATGTTATTAATTTAAGGAGGATATATATGAGTAATATGTTTTGTTTTCAATGTGAACAGACAGCCGGAGGAAAGGCTTGTACCATGAGGGGAGTGTGCGGGAAAGGGCCTGAAGTGGCAAATAAGCAGGATGAGCTTACCTGTGCTCTTATCGGTCTTGCACGGGCCGCTGAAGGAAAGAATCCCGGCGAAGAAGCTGATGAATTGATGATCAAAGGACTGTTTGCAACAATTACAAATGTGAACTTTGACAGTTCAAGAATTGATGAGCTGAAAGCTGAAGTTAATGCTCAGAAAGAAAAACTTGGTGGAGCAGAGGACTTTCCTTCTAATGAATTGTGGAACGGCGATACAGACATAGTATCATTACGTTCAACTTTGCTTCTGGGTATCAGAGGTATGGCAGCTTACGCATATCATGCTTATGTTTTGGGTAAGAAAAGCGATAAAGTTACTTCATGGTTTTACAAAGGGATGAAGGCTCTCGGAGAGGAACACACGGTTGAGGAATGGCTGAATCTTCTTATGGAATTCGGTAATGTAAATCTCGAATGCATGGCTTTGTTGGATGAAGCGAATACATCAGCATATGGACATCCTGTTCCTGTTAAAGTAACAACTAATATTGAAAAAGGGCCGTTTATAGTAGTGAGCGGACATGACCTTTATGATCTTAAAATGCTTCTTGAGCAAACTGAGGGAAAAGGTATAAATATATATACGCATGGTGAAATGCTTCCTGCTCATGGATATCCTGAACTTAAGAAATATAAGCACCTTAAAGGAAACTTCGGTACAGCATGGCAGAATCAGCAGAAGGAATTTGACGGAGTACCGGCAGCTTTCCTCTTTACAACTAACTGCCTGATGCCGCCAAAGGATTCCTATTCCGACAGAGTGTTTACTACAGCTGTAGTTGGTTATCCGGGACTTGTTCATATACCGGAAGACAAAAACGGAAGAAAGGACTTTACTCCGGTTATAAATAAGGCTCTTGAACTTGGAGGATGGCCTGAAGATAAGCACTTTACAGGCATCAACGGTGGTTCTGAACTGATGACCGGATTTGCTCACAATACTGTGCTTGGTGTGGCAGACAAAGTAATAGATGCAGTTAAAGAAGGAGCCATAAAACATTTCTTCCTTGTTGGGGGATGTGACGGTGCAAAACCGGGTAGAAATTATTACACTGAATTTGTTAAGCAGACACCAAAGGATACAATAATACTCACACTTGCATGCGGTAAATACCGCTTCAATGACCTTGATGCCGGAGAAATCGGCGGGCTGCCGCGAATAATGGATATGGGGCAATGCAATGATGCTTATTCTGCAATTAAAGTGGCGATTGCGCTGTCAAACGCATTTGATTGCGGTGTAAATGAACTTCCGTTGACACTGGTACTTTCATGGTATGAACAGAAGGCTGTATGCATATTGCTTACATTGCTTGCATTAGGTATAAAGAATATTTATATAGGACCGTCTCTGCCTGCGTTCCTGTCATCGAACGTATTGGGAGTTTTAGTTGAAAAATTCGGTTTAAGACCAATCAGCACACCGGAAGAAGACTTAAAAGCTATACTTGGATAAAACTATTTAAAAAGGTAAATCGAAAAGATAATGATAAGGGATTAATGTTCTTATCATTATCTTTTTTTATTCCTGTAATTAATATTATAATATAACTTCAAAATTTAATAATAACTGTAACATCAGTTTAAACCTGCTGCTCAAGCTCATTCAGCAATTCAATGTACTTGTTCTGTACGCTGTTGTTTTCCGCAGCCTGCTCAAATTCCCTGCATTCCTTATTTATACTATCCATCACTTCTTTAGGAAGTTTGCCTTGAGCGAATTTATATACTGCGTTATCTTCCTTATCTATATGTCTGCTTAAAAGGTAGGTATATGACATTGCGTTAGCAATAACGTCAAGCTTTGCTTCATCATCACCCTCAATCAGTTTATTCATAGCTGCTTCAAGATCGTGAATATAAAGCCTTCCCTGGTCATGTTCTACCAGCATGCCGTGTTTAATAATTTGTTCGGCTACCGGCCCCATGTTTTCTGACATACGGTTAAAAAGCATGCTTTCTTCCTTGCCATGATGGTGTTTATCAGCATAATTTCTGATAAAATCGATGATTTTATAGAAATCATTATAATCAATGTCATCACCTTTCAGCAGTCTATAACAGTATTTACGTATAACCCTGAGCATGCGTTTTATGTTCTTATGTTCTTCAACCATAAGTTCTATGCAATTCATTATAAACGCTCCTTATAAATCTTAATACCATATATTATTACTAAAATATTAATTTATATAGGTTATCTGAGATAATATATTTCCCGGATAGTATAAATAGTTATGGCTGTTTTATACGATATCACTTATGTGTTTATGCTGTAATATAAAATTATGTAAAATAAAGAAAATTGCTGAAACTAATATATATTAAACATATGACTTTATAATAATCATGAATGTATTAAAAAGAGGATATATTTAAGATAGTCTGTGTCTGTTTGAATAATACTGATTATATATCAACTTGACAAATTTTCCTCACGAATGTAAGCTTATATTGTAATTAATTATAGCCAAAGGAGTAATTTATATGGAACAACTGCCGCAGATTACTGATGCAGAATGGCTGATAATGAAAGCTTTGTGGGAGAAATCCCCTATGAAGAGCCGTGAAATTGTCAAAATTATAAGTAAACAAAAAAATTGGAACAATAAGACGATAGAGACTCTCTTAAGACGGCTTGTTGAAAAAAATGCAGTCGGCTACAGAAATATAAATACAAGGGTCAGAGAATACTTTCCTTTGGTTAGCAAAGAAGAGTGCATTATCGTTGAAAACGAGACATTTTTGAAAAAAGTATATGACGGTTCTGTTAGCATGATGATGGCAAATCTGATAAAGCAGAAAAAAGTATCAAAAGAAGAATTGCAGAAATTGAGAGCCATATTGGATGAAAATGAAGAATAAAAATAATAATTAAAAAGAATATAAAATTAATGAAAAGTAACTATACTCCTCATTTCGGGGAGTATTTTTTTTGTAAAAAGTTAATTTTAAATTAAGGTAAAATTATACTTGACATTTTGCCTTACAGTTGTAAACTAAAATTAAGATTACAAACGTAAGGTTAAATTCCAATACCATATTGTATGTTTAGGGAACAGCACTTATAAAAGCTAGGGTACAGAAGCTATGCAAGGTTTATAAATAACCGCAGGTATTGGATGTAGATAGAGGCCCTTCCATGGCAACACCGTCAGTGTTTGCTGACAGCGGCAGCGCAAGAAAAAACTATAAAGGTAAATGGAGAGGAGATTGAGCCTGATGTTCCTGCACAGATAATCGAAGGCAGGACAATGGTTCCTTTGAGATTTGTTGCAGAAGCTCTTGGTGCGGAAGTTGGATGGGATGGGAAGACTTACACTGTTACCATAAACAAGACAGGAGAGAAGTACGGCTATAAAAGAGTTATTAAGAAACAAGGTAAAGTTGTAGTTTCTCTAGAACCAGATGAACTGTATATAGTTACATCAATGTCCAGACAGTATCAGGATGGGGTTCCGCCAGAAACATATGAAAAACTGATTGGACAGTAGATAAGAAAAGCGGATCCAAACATAAAATTCAAGATATATGACTGAGATGTAGCAAATGAAGAAGACTGGCTTACAAGCGGTGTTTATCTTGATATATATTTTACCAATATAGACCGTAACACAGTAAGGCTTGTAAAAAGAACGGTATGGATTATGATATGACATCATTAATTAAGAAGTACAACTTTGATACAGGAAAGCTTAATAAGTCAGCTATGAATAAAATACTGGACAGAGGAGCCGGTGCAATAAATTCTTTGCCGTTAGAGATTACTGATTATGTGCTTTATTATAAGAAGAATTATTTTGACGAGAGAGGAGAACCATATCCTACAGCAGGCATGACTTATGATGAAGCCTATGAGAAAACCATAAGGATGACTTATCAGAGAGGCTACACTCAGATAAAGGGATGGTCGCAGCATCCTGACCGATACGTTAAGTTAAATCAGCTTGGATTAAGCTTCTTTAGCCAAACAGAATGTGATAAGGTTGAAATAAACACACCTGAATGGCTAGCTTTAGTTGAGAATATGGCAAGATTTTATAAGATATCCAGTAATGTGTGGAAAGACACAACTGATTTTTCTATGCTGAATACTGCATCAATGTGTGTGGATACTATAGAAAAATCTTACTACTTTGGACTAATAGAAGGACTTATACCAACAGAGGATTATGAAGAATGGAAAGGATATTATGAAGGAGACAGTGATACATGGAAGATACCTCAGCTTGAGGATTGGAATATGGTTCCTGTACCGGTGTTCCCTGAAGCTCCTAATAATATAATAATATCTACGATGCAAATGCATTAGGAATGTTCATAACAAGACAATCCCAGATGAAGGAAACTGCATTTAAGGTTTGTGCAGCGTTGCTTACAGATGAAGCGCAAAAAGAAAGAGCTGCTAATGGTGTAAAAGGTGTTATAAAGAATGATGAAATAGCTAAAGCATTTGGCACGAATATAAAACAATACAAAAATAAAAATTTAGCAGCCGTTTACTGGGGCGAAAATGCTGTTCAGCCTGTAAGGAGCCCTGAAATTGCCGGAGGTGGATATTGGGATATTAGTACATGGGCTATATTCAGAAAGTATATTTTCCAATATGGTTTAAGTCCTGAGATGGTAATACAGCGTGTTGAAAAAGAGGAGAATGAATGGATTCAGGAGAGAATTGCAGAAGGATATACATTCTATTAATGCAAATAATAAAACATTTGAATTAAGAAGCGGTTCACATATCTGTGAACCGGCTTCCTGCCAATTATAGCGGTTAAATACTTTTTCTTGACAAATAAGGCTTACGAATGTAAGCTATAATTGTAAGAATATAAAATTAAAGGTGTAATTTGTGAGGGATAATTACCTCAGATAATTATTTAATTGTTAGTAGTGGAAGTTCAGTAAAAAAAACCAATGATTATCCATGAAATTGTGATTATATGCAGACAGAAAAATTGGAGCAATAAAGCGATAAAGACACTTTCAAGACAGTTGGCCAATAAGGCTGCAGCCGGGTACAGAAATATAAGTATAAAAGTCGGAGAGTACTTTCCTCTAAGCAGCGGTAAAGGAGAGATAGCAGTATGATGGAAGTTGTTTTTTGCAAAATACTTGTTATGTCTATTACGTCCATACTGATAATCGGTCTTGTCATGCTGGCAAAGCAAATATTTAAAAACAGGCTGACAGCTTCATGGCATTATTACATATGGATATTCCTTATAATCAGGCTGCTTATACCTGATAGTCTTAGTTTACCAATGAACTATGAAATTCCTTTTATAAGCAGTATAAATCATGTTTATGAATCGAAAGACTTAAGCAATTTTGAAACTAATATGAAAAAAACTGGTGATTTTAAAGCTGACAGCTCAAATACTGTAGAAAGTGATACAGAGCAAGGAAATGAAAACTACATATTAGAAACAAATGAAGTTTGGGATTTGGCTATAAAGACTGGCGATACATTAAATGTATCTGCCTTTGGAAGAAATTATATACTAAAAAAAATAGTTAATCCGGTGAAACTTATAGATAGTTTGCAATAATGCTAATACTGAAATGTAATACTTAGTTTATAGCTTATATTTAATGTTTTATTTATAACGCTGGTTTTAACCAGCTATTTTTATACTACGAATTTGTATACTTTATACTGTTATCATTTAGTACAATAATTCACTTCACGTATAATTTTGGTCATAGTTCAATAAATCATATAAACATAAAAATATAAACAATTTATATATTAATTTATTATATTGTTAGAATTATTTTTATGAAATATTATCTATAATAGGTCGATTTAGAACCTTATGGTATTTAAGGGGCAAATGTATATCATATATAAATTTTAATTAAATATGATAAATGAATCTTGACAAAAGAACAAACGTTCGGTAAAATAACGATATTAACACGTCTGGCAATTGGTGTATTATATGGGTATATCAGAGAGAAAGATTATGGCTTATCAAAAACATTATTTTTTTTGAAAGGGGTAGTGAAATGAAAAGGTTTTTCAGAATTATGTCAATCTTTATTGTATGCATTATGATGTTAAGCTTTTCTGCTTGTAAAGGCAGCAAGAAAACGGATAAGCAAGACAGTATACTCGTTAAAGGTGATGCTGACATAGATTTGGAAGGGCAAACAATAATAATCAGTATACCTGAATATATGCACCCGGAAATACATAAACTTGATCATCAAGGCTGGACATATGAAGATTCTGAATATGATTTAAAGTACAAGGAACTTCTGCTTAAACGCCTAAGCGAAGTAGAGAAAAAGTTTAATTGTAAAATTGAATGGAACACAAATAATCTAGCAGTTTTCAATAATGTCAACAATAAAGGTGAAAAAGCAGATATTTTATACTGCGGAGGCGATAATGTTGATTTTATACGCCTTATAATGGAAAATATCATAGTACCTCTTGATGATTACATAGATTTTAGCTCTGAAGTGCTAAGCAATAGTGTGCAGAATTGTGCATTATGGAAGGATAAACATTATGGAATATACAAAGACCCGATAAATTTCGCAGGCCCGTTATTGGTTTATAATAAGGATTTCATAGAGAAAGAAGGCTTGCCAGATCCTTTAGAGCTTCTTAAAACTGATCAATGGACATGGGACGCTTTTCTGGATATACTCAAAGCTGCCACAAAGGACCTGAATAACGACGGTACAATAGACAGATGGGGATATGCGAATGATGGGTATCAGAGTGTATTTTTAAACTACTTATTTACAAACGGCGCTTCATATATTGAATATGAAGACGGTAAATTTCAGTTTGTGCTTGATAGACCTGAGGCTAAATACGCAATCAACTTTGCTAAAGATATCTACAAAACATATAAGGTTGCTCCTGATACGACTGTAAACGCAATGGGATGGGAAGACATCAGCAGATTATTCGAGACAGGCAATTGTATATTCAAAGATTACTGGGGAGAGACTTCTGAAGACTTTGACTTTGAAGTAGGATTGGTTACTTTCCCGAAAGGACCTGATGCCAGCAGCAGTATACAATACACTACCCCAGGGGGATTTTATGCTGTCGCATCAAGTACAAAAAATCCAGAAGGTGTTGCAGTTGTAATGGCAGAGCTTTTTACACTGTATGACAAATCAAGGGATGAATATATAAGTGAAGAAGATTTGATTAAAACTTATATTCCTGAAGAGTATGTTGATATATTTACAGATATTTCAAAGAATATTAAATATAATTGGTTCCTTGATAGTGATTCACAGTTTGGACAGACATTAAGCAGTATTTTCGGTCAGGTAATGTTGAAGGATAAAAGCTTGGAGGAAGCTATAAACGAACAAAAAGCTTCGTTAGATACGATGATTAATGGGATGAATAAATGAAAGAACTGAAAGATGTAGTAATAAGACTTAACATAGAATAAATATTTGAATAAATAATTACATTAGATGTAGTCAATATTAAAAAATAACAATATTTTACTCTCTGAAATATTGATTTATTTAAATTTAGTAATTACTTTTTTGTGGATTATTAAATCTAACGCTTTTTATAAATATTTCTTACGCTTTGCGCGTAAAATATAATAAAAGGATTCAAGGACAAAACCTTGAATCCCTTTGTATTTGGCGGAGAAGCGGGGATTCGAACCCCGGCTAGAGTTACCCCTACTAACGGTTTAGCAAACCGTCCCCTTCGACCTACTTGGGTACTTCTCCAAAAGGTCTGCTTCAATAAAGCAGATTGGCGGAGAGAGTGAGATTCGAACTCACGGTAGGCTTGCACCTACGCCGGTTTTCAAGACCGGTGCCTTAAACCAACTCGACCATCTCTCCATCTATAACGTCAAGCGACGAATTATATTTTACAATGAATGATAGACTTTGTCAACATATTTACTGTGCTACATTATGGAATATTATATAGCAAAGATAAATCTGTATATCAAATATAAATATAACTTAGGTTATCACTCAAATGTATTATAATCTTTGTTCGCAAACCAGATGCAACCTTGCCGGATTAAGATAGTTGCTTTAAATCCTGCAAAGTGATGAAGCTAATAACTTACAAAATATAAAGTCTTATAAAAAAATAAGAATTTAAACAACTGTATATTTATATAAAACTTAATCTGTCCAATTATCTATCAATATTAATTTATTATTATATAGAAATTAATTTCATTAATAACAATTATAGTATATAATAAAATTATAAGTAATATCTTGTCATAAATGTTAAACAATTATGATTCTGTATTTGTTTATTAGGAGGTAAACCTTTATGTTTTTAATAAGAAAATTTGCATATATATTAGACTGTACAATATAGCTTGCATTTCGGTAATTATGCTTATATGCATGACTCTGTTATTCTTATTGCAAAGCGAAGTGTTTGCTGTAGAATCTGTAAATTCTTCAACTCCTGCTACTATAAAAGTTACGGGTAGAGTATCTCTGCCTGACGGAGAGAAGGCACCTGCTGGTGGTATTGAGTTTAAGATTTATGCATTTGAGTCAAAAAATCTTCTGTCGTTTATCAAGATGATAATACCTGAAGGACAGTATTTGGCTTTACATAAATCATATATACCGGAAAATCAAAAATATAGATTAGTGTAAGTTATAAAATGTCTTGTTAGCTAATACACATAGTTTGATTTACCATTGGTTATTATATTTAAACATATTCTTTAATTAATAACTTGGATGTTGTATTCAATAAGATGAATAATATTATTATAGCAGACATGTCTAAATAAAAGTCTTGTAGAAAAAACAGATATTAATTATAATAGAAATAGCTAGTATTAAAATGTCATATATCATGTAGACGGTATAAATTTTGCTATAGCAAACAGATGTAATTTGAGGCATAAATTATTTTTAAGCATCTATACTTTACTTTTCGCATAAATATTATAAACAGGCAAACTAAGTTAACCATAATCAAAAAATATTAATACTAAGCATTAAATGTATTTATTTTTGCTCTTATTATGATATTATTTTTTTATAGGGTTTCAGGGGTGGTTAATTGAAGAATTTAAAAGGGGCCTTACCTAATGCGCTGACTTTTATAAATATGTCTCTGGGTGTCTTGGCAATTCTTCTGGTGATTAACAGTTCTTCGCAAATGAATTTGATGATACCTGCATCTATGCTTATAATAATTGCTGCTTTAACAGACAGATTTGACGGTAAGGTTGCGAGAATGCTTAATGTTTCAAGCGATTTAGGCAAAGAGTTAGATTCACTGTCCGACCTCGTATCCTTTGGAGTATCACCTGCAATAATTGCTTGGAAGACAAGCTTTATAGATATAGGAATAGCAGGATACATAATAACTCTCATATTTCCAATTGCGGGAGCATATAGGCTGGCAAGATATAATATAACCCCATTTGAAAATGTGTTTTCCGGAATTCCTATTACTATAGCCGGAGCCTTCTTAGCGCTCAACAATATTTACAATAATTTTGCTATAACTAATAAGAGGTATACAAATGTGCATACCTCGATAACTATCTTATTTATGCTGACTTTGTCTTTTCTTATGGTAAGCAGGATTAAAATTAAGAAGATGTAACTTTATTATTAATAGTTTATGTATTTTGTTAAAAAGAAAAATTAACTATTCAGAAAATTAATAACTTCCCGAAATAATCAATATATGCACAAAAGTGAACGTAGTTGAATTTATTATATATAAACTGTTAAGCCGAAGCATTCCCGATATATGAAGCAGCAAAAAAGCGTTGGATTTCTTATGTTTATAGAATGCTTGTACGTTTCAAATATATGTATATAGCAAATAAAAAGCTAATATATGTAAGGGTGAGAATATGAACAAAAAATATTGTAATGTAAGTGAATGCGTACCCGGACAAATTATAGCAGAAGATATTTATAATGATTCAGGAATTCTTATAATTCCAAAAAATGCAGTGGTGGATGAAAATTTAATCGAAAAGCTTAATAATTTAGGTATAATAAGAATTCAGGTTCTGGAAGATGCATTTATTGATCCGAATTTATTAGAGATCAAGAGGGATTATTCCAAGAACGTTAGTGAAGTTAAAGAAGTATTGAATGATATTGTGACCGGCAAAGAGCTTGATTACGAAAAGGTAAATCAAATATCAAACTCAGTTTATTCACAGGTAACCAGTAATTTCGGAATTATAAACTGTATAAGCAGCATTCGAGATGCGGACCAATATACTTATACTCATTCAGTAAACGTTTCTTTATACTCAATGCTTATCGGCAAGTGGCTGGGATTAAGCGATGAAGATATTAAAAACCTTATTGAAGGGGGTTTGCTCCATGACGTGGGCAAAGCGAAAATACCCAGCGAATTGCTTAACAAGAGGGGCAAGCTGACTCCTGAAGAGTTTGAAATAATAAAAAGACATGTAATATACAGTTATGAAATATGCAAAAACATAGAGGGATTGGATCCGGAAGTAAAAAAGGCTATCCTCATGCATCATGAAAGGGAGAACGGCTCCGGTTATCCCTATGGCATAAAGGGAAAGGATATGAACTTATATGCCAAGATTATTGCAATTGCTGATGTATATGATGCAATAACCTCAAACAGAGTTTACCGTAAAAGAAAAAATCCTTTTGAAACCTTTAAGGAATTTGAGGAAGTTGGTATTGGCTCAGGTAATTTTGATATTAAAATTTTATTAACATTTTTATCTAATATAGCTACATACTACACAGGTTCAAAAGTTCTGCTAAATACCGGTGATACAGGTGAAATCGTATATATTGCTCCTCACTGTATTTCATCGCCTGTAGTAAGAGTCGGTGAAAGATTTATCGACTTGTATACTAATAAAGACTATTCAATAGTTGAAATATTGTAATTGTAAATTATTAATTTTAATTATCATTAATAATAAAGGCATTTATGATATGTAATCTGAACAATAAAAACTCAGTGCCTGGGACACTGAGTTTTTATTATATAGGTAGCTTAAATAACATAGTGATAAAATGAATGAGGTTAATGCAGATTTAATATATTCAGGCCTGTATTTTCGTCAAAAGTCCTGTCTGCACTGCCTTCAATTACACCTATTATAATTTCTGCAACTGCGCTTACTACAGCGGAACTCAAGTGGCCACCGTACGTTTTTTGTTCAATGTCGGAAATAGTAGCATGTATATGCAGATACGGCTTACCGTCCATTTCAGAAATATTGCCTGTAAGGGATGAAATCTCGTATTCACCGGCAAATTCATTTGCTGCGTACTTTTTTGTGCTTGTTCTGAAAAGCCCAAGAGTAGCGCTCTTTATAGCTCCTATTCCGCTTACCCATCCGAGCCTGATATTATGTTCAGTGCAGAAAATTTTCAGAGTCTGTATGATTTCTTCTTCTCTGTCCATTCTTATTATATATGTGTTTCCAAACTTTTTATAATCCATGATATCACCTTAAATATGTATTTTATATTGATAAGCATCTTACATTTAGGGATTTAACCATTCGATGGTTAAGATTAAATGTAATGCAGCTTTTGAATTATCTAAATTGATTATATTTAATTAAAAATATAAAGTAAAGCTTTTGTATTATAATAAAAGATTATTTATGCCATACTAATGCATAAAAGCAAAAACATCCTTTAATCAGACAGCATTTCATTTCTCATGTATAAATTTGCATATACATCTTGTTTCAAGTTATAATGTTACCAGATGAATTATGCTGAAATCGAATTCGCTGGTTATAATTATATAAGCAAAAATAAAGGCGGTGTATGCATGGATATAAAAGACTTTAAAAACCCTGATGCAAAGTTCAGACCTGTACCTTTCTGGAGCTGGAACGAAAAGCTTGAGAAAGAAGAAGTAAAAAGGCAGATACATGAAATGGCGGGCAAGGGTTGGGGAGGATACTTCTGTCACTCCAGGCCCGGATTGGTTACAGGCTATCTTTCCAAGGAATGGATGGAAATAATTAAGCTCTGTGCTGAAGAAGCCAGGGCAAGTAATACATATTCATGGCTTTATGATGAAGATAAATGGCCATCAGGATATGCCAGCGGCATGCTTGCAAAGGAAGAAAAGCACCGTGACAGGTGCATAATGCTTGTAAAAAAGGAAGATATAAAGCCGGAAGACAAAATACTTAAGGAAGTAGTATATAATTCAGAGGAATATGCTGTCTGCATGCATATCCTGCCATTGGGAGATGAATGGTTTAACGGAACGACGTATGTTGACCTGATGAATCCTGATACGGTAAAAGCTTTTCTGGAATCTACTCATGAGAAATATAAAGAGGTTGCCGGGGAGTATTTCGGCAAAGAAATTCCGGGGATATTTACGGATGAGCCTTGCTATTTCATGAGGAATTACTATGCAGGCAATAAATTCAAAAGTATGAGGGCATTACCCTGGTCAGATGGATTGCCGGCATATTTTGAAAAGCTGAAGGGTTATTCATTAATTGAGCATATAGAAGAACTTTTCCTTAATATAAATGATTACCGCAAAACCAGATTTGATTTTTATGACACGGCAACCAAGCTATTTGTGGAAAGTTTCACAAAGCAGTATGGGGACTGGTGTGAAAAAAACAACCTTAAGTTTACAGGGCATTTTATGGGTGAGGATTCTCTGCAGCTGCAAACCGAGTGGATAGGTGCGGCCATGCCTCATTATGAATATATGCAGTATCCGGGTATAGACAAACTGTCACGAAATATAAACGAGATTGTTACCGTAAAGCAGCTGACATCAGTTGCGGATCAGTTAGGCAAGGAAAGGGCATTATGTGAATCATTCGGATGCATGGGACAGCATACAAGCTTTTTCCACAGAAAATGGATAGGTGACTGGCTGCAGGTTTTGGGTGTCAACTTTATTAATCATCATCTTTCCCTTTATTCCATGCGTGGGGAAAGAAAAAGGGATTATCCTGCAAACTTTTTCTATCAGCAGCCCTGGTGGGAATGCGAAAAACCCTTTGCGGATTATTTGGCAAGAATATCATATGCCCTTACTCAAGGTAAACGTGATATTGATATACTGGTTATTCATCCTATAGCAAGCGCTTGGAGTGAATATACCCCTCTGAAGGAGCTTAAGGAACATCTTAATGTAATCAGAGATATAAATTCTGAATTTGTGGCTTTATCTAAAGGACTTGCTGCCAATAAGCTTGATTTTCATTATGGTGATGAAATTATAATGGAAAATCATGCCCATGTTGAAAATGGCAGGCTTATAGTGGGCAATCATTCGTATTCAACAGTTATAGTGCCTTCAACCATTACTATCAGGGAGAATACCCTTAAACTGCTTGATGAATTTATGAAGGCATCCGTAGACAATACGCTTATATTAATAAACCCTGCCCCAAAGAGGCTGGAAGGAGCAGAAAGAGACATACAATGGCCTGAAAGGACTCAAACAGCTGATTCATATGAAGATGCAATCTGCATACTTGACAGAAAATATCAGGAGCGAATAAGCATAATTAATAAGGAAGACGGTAAAAATGCTGAAAAGATACTTGTCCATGAACGTACTGCAGAAGACGGTAAATTAATATTTTTGGCTAATACGGATGAGATAAATAAAATTGATGCACTAATTTCGGTTAAAGCTGAATGCAAACCATTAGCTTTAGATATAGCTTCCGGAGAATTATTTTCTATACCTTGTTCTTCAGCGGACGGGCGTATAATGATAGATGTATGTTTCAGACCGGCGGGCAGCTTACTTTTGATTTTTCCTGCAAAAAATATGCATGCGGAAAATGCTCCTGTATACCTTGACAGCGGTGTAGAATTCAAAACATGTTATGAAATCATCAAAACTGTAAAAAGTACGGAATTTACAATAAACGAAAGCAATATACTCAGGCTTGATAATATAACGCTATGGATGGACGGGCAAAAGGTGCTTGAAAATGAGCATATAGCCAAAGCGTGGTATGATATTTTCTATGTTGCTAAGGACGGAACACCTTTTACAGCCGAATATGCTTTTGACGTAGTTAATATTCCTGAAGGAGAGCTCTTTGCTGTTATCGAGATGGCTGAAAATCTTGACAGTATAAAACTGAACGGATTCGAGATTAAGCCCATGAAAAAGAGGGGAGAGCCAATACATTTCAAACCTGAGGCAAACTGGAAGGATATCAGTTTTACAAAAGTCCCGTTCAGTGCATCTCTTTTAAAAGAGGGAAAAAATATACTGGTTATACAGGGTAAAAAGGTCAATAATATAACAGGTATAAGTACGCATAGACATGTACAGGATTTTAACAACTATAATCCTACGGAAATTGAAACCATATATATTGTCGGAAACTTTATGGTAGGTGACGTTGACAGAAAGAGCTTTTATATGGATGGGAAAATAAAAACCGCGGATTCACAGGACATCACCTCAACAGGTTATCCTTTTTATGCAGGCAGCATTACTCTGGATTATATATTTGATTTAGATGATGGAGATAAAGCATCTGTTATTATGTTAAATGACATAAATGCCGCATGTGTGGAAGTATATGTAAATGGCAAACCATTAGGTGTGAAGTATTGGGAACCATATATATTCAACGTTTCAAATTTGCTGAATACCGGAAGCAATAAAATCACAGTAAAAGCGTATACAACCCTGTTCAACCTTATAGGGCCGAACCATATCGAAGACATATTGCAAAGGCAGGGAGTAGGGCCATATACTTTTGTTGATTTTAAGAAATATACAGAAAGCTATGTTTTACTGCCGTTCGGGCTGGGAAGTATAGATATAATGAAGTAAAGCAAAAAAGCCGGGAGTTTTGTTTAAGCAAAAATCTTCCGGCTTTTTTGATGCTTAAATATGATTTATAAATCAATCTGTTGACATTTGTTTTGAAAAAGAAATCTGTATTTGGCTTTTTCATCAGTAATAGCTTAATGATGATACTGTAGGTAAATTGAATTTAATATGCTTATATTGAATAATTATAAATATAGGGGTATATTATACCTAAGAAGTTTTATATATAACAGAACATAAAAATTTGTTATTTTATATTAATCGATAGATGGTGCTTATATGGATAACAATCACAGTAATAACAATATTCAATATGAGAGTTTAAGTACAGATACAAAAGATTTTTTACGTAAGCCGGGAATAATGCAGGCAAGCATATTGTTTTCAATTAATATGATTCTATTGTATTTCATCGGTACAAGAGCACAGATAAAGGACTTTTACAAGGGAACCTTATTTCTGGAATATGTATTGATGTTTTTGCCGGCAGTATTATTTATTTTTATATTTAAATATGATGTAAAGAAGACCCTCAGGTTAAACAAACTTAAATTATCAAATGTAGCTCTAATCATCCTTTTGATAATTTGTGCCATAGTAATAGTCAGCGGCATAAATTATGTAAACCTTGCTATTATTAAATATATCTTTGGAGATGTGGAAATTTCCGAGCTCCCGCCTACTGAAAACTTACTTAAACTAATATTCGGGCTGGTGGTTATAGCCCTGACTCCGGCAATTTGTGAAGAGGTAATGTATCGCGGAGTCATTATGAGTGGATTTGAAGAGCTTGGTAAACGTGCAGCTATTGTAATATCAGCATTGCTTTTTGCATTTATGCATATGGATTTTCAGAAAATTATAGGAATTTTTCTTTTAGGATTGCTTATAGGTTATATAGTTTACAAAACAGATTCTATTTTTGCAGGGATATTGGCTCATTTTACAAATAACGCAGTCTACATTATTTTGTCATATGCGGCTAATAAATTTAGTTACAGCGTGAAACAGCCTGAGGGAGTCATCAGAGAAACCCCGGATTTTGATTTTTCAAACCTGACTGAAATTCCGGTAGAGAATCTTATTTTTGTTATAATTACAATATTACTGATATATCTATTCTTTGTTGTTTCATTTGCAGGTTTGCTTAGTGCATTTAGATATAACAACTCTGACAGAACTGTAAGCAAAAGCATTAATCCACCAAAACCAAGAACAGCGGTGATCCATTCCTTGTGGCTTATTCCGGGATTGGCCATTGTGTTTTGTATGTATTTTAAATTAGCATTATTTCTAATGGGAACGTAGAAATATAAAATTTATTAAAAAATAAGAAAGAAGACTTTTGTTTATAAAAGTCTTCAAAACCACATTTCATTTCATGGATATGGGTTATGCCTGTGCAATTTTTTTTATTCTGCGTATGTCGTCACCTGCGAATTTCAGCATATCGAAATTTCCAACTATACGTGAAACTATCCTCTCATCGTAGAATTGGTATAATTCCCTTATACTCATATTAGTAGAGATTATGGTTTTGCACGGTTTTACAAGATTATTTAAATACCTTTCGGTAAGAATATTTAATAGTTCTGTAAACCTTGCGGCAGTAGGCGCTTCGGTTCCTAAATCATCCAGTATGAGCAGGTCAACATCATAAATATCTCTAAGATCTGAGTCAGATGCTTCACTGTCTTTAAGGGAACGTATCTTGTATTCGTGAATGATATCCAGAAGCCTGGGAGTAGTCTGATACAGTACGGTTTTACCTCTTTTTAAAAGTTCATGGGCGATACAGTTGGAAAGGAAAGTCTTTCCCACTCCTGTAGGCCCGCTGAAAAACAAATTCTTTTCCGCAGGGCTGTCAAAATTATTTATAAAATTCAGGCACTTCTCTTTTATCATCAGGATATTTTCACGGGGAGATATTTCTATTTTGTATTTATCAATATCTGCTTTGTCAGAATAATATTTTTCATTAAAAGACTCAAAGTTTTCTTCTACCGGTATTTTCAGAGCTGATTGATTATATAGCAGCTCAATTATCATCTGCTTGTGGCATGTGCATTTTTCTGTTCCGGTATCTGTTTCAATATATCCTGTATCTTTGCATTTATCACATATGTAAGATATTTCAAGGTAGTTTTCCGGATAGCCCATTTCTGAAAGCAGAGACTGCTTTTTTAACTTAAGGCTATCCATTTCTTTCAGTATAGCTTCAGTTTCAGCAGAAAAAGGCTTTGAACCGGCTAAAACCAATTTATTGTACTTTATTCCCAGAAGGCGTATTTTTGTGTCTATTTCCTCAATAGCAGGAGCATTAGAATATATAAGCTGCTTTTTGTCTTCAAGGTCTTCCTGTGCCTTATTCCGACGCTTTTCATATTCAATTTTTATAATTTTATGTAAGCTTTTATTCATATTAAACTACCCTTTTTTATTAACTACATTATCATAAAGGTTGTCGAAATATGAATCATCATATTTTCTTTGTTCAAAATTCCCCCGTTGAGGGATTGCTGAATCTTTTTTCGAACTTCCGCGGCTCTTTTTATCTTTTTCAAAGTTCTGCATTTCAAGAAGTATGCTTTCTTTATCTTTAAGACCTTTGGCATTCCAGTCTGAAATAATTTTATTTATATAACTGAAGTTAGGATTGGTTTTTGAAACTGTTTTTTTCAGTGCCAGTTCAATAATATCAAAATCATAACCGTAATCCATTACCCATTTTTCAACTAATGCATCTTCGTATTCGGTAAGATTTCTACCCAGCTTTAGTTTTTTTATAATCATTCCCCGTATGTTTTTGAATTTATTATATTCTTCCATGTACAACTCAAGTTCTGAGAATTCCCTGATATTTCTGTTATACCAGCTTTCCGCTACCTTTTCAATGTAATTGGTATGCAGCCCGTTATGCTCATAACAATGCTGAAACAATGCATACATTACATCTTCGTCAAATTGATAGCGGTCAAACCACGCATCAATATTATCATACCAGGATGGGGACATGAGGCCCTGAAAAAATTTATTGTTAATTGACCGTATAGTCTCGTTCCTTCTTTTATTTCTTTCCGATCCCCAGATGGCTTCTTCAGGAGTTGAAGTTTTCTTTTGCCTGTAGATTTTATTTATTTCCTTTTCCTTAAGATCGTTCAGTATTATCTTATCATCTTTTCTGGTTATAATCCCCATGCTTTCGAAATAAAAGAATGCATCTTTTACTTTGTCTATTTCTATGTTAAGCTTCTTAGCCAATTCTTCGGGAGTAGCCTTTCTGTTGTATTTACTGAGCAGCATCCAATGAAGATATACTTTGACATAGTCACCGTCCATAGAAGGCATGTACTCGCTTATAAATATATCCGGAACCAGTGTATCTGAGTAAAGCAAGGATTTATATTCTTCAAAGAGCATTTTTATCAACCTTTCACCTTACTTGCAAATCATTCATATTCTTGCGAAAACCATTATATCATATTTAAGAGATATATATCAAAAATGATAAATTAGGCACAAACTAATGTGGGTAATTTTTTTGTTATTAATCTGTGATTATTTCATTTAATCTCAAAAAGCAAAAAGTTATAGGTGTTTTGAATAATATAGGTGGTAAAATTTAATTGGCAGGGTGCATTGACACTCATCTAATTTTCAGTTATAATACTCGTTGCGGGTAGCTGCAATAATTAGCTACATGTTTAAATCAAGATTTATGCATTAGTAATTAAAACAGAGTGAAATCATATTCCTTATTTGTTTTAAGTCGTACACTACCCCCCTTTTAACTTAACATGTACGGCTTATGAAAAATATTTTAAAGATGTTGTCATGTGCGTCCATAGCTCAACTGGATAGAGCGTCTGACTACGGATCAGAAGGCTGCGGGTTCAAATCCTACTGGACGCGCCACTAAAGAAGCGGTTTTCAAGAATTAACTTGAAAACCGCTTCTTTCATCTGACCCCGTTTTGACCCTGTTATAAGTAATCATATCTTCAATCATAAATCATAATGTTATTTCATCTATATTCATCTAAAATCACCAGTTGTTTTGTAAAGTAACTGCTACAAATATTAAATTTTCAGATTGCAGCTATGTATTCTTCAAAATATATGTTAAAATTTGTTATATTAGTATTTGCTAGACGAATCGGAAACGTAGAGTAATAATTATTTCATTACATTAGTTATATTATGGAGAATAATATGATTTCCAATTTTATTAAAAAGATTGTTTTATATATTTGCTTTATTATACTTATATTAATGTTTTTATCTACAGTATATTTTATATATAAAGATGAGACTTCTAATGCATTTGGTAAAATTGCCTGCTATATTTTTATATGCTGTATGTTTGGACTGCTTTATTATATATCCGGTATTATTTATGCGAAAAAACCGAAATTATTTATTGTATTTGTTATGATAGTTTCTGTGATTTCATGTACTGCCTGGAACTTATATTCCAAAACGGTTCCTGTTTCGGATTATGAAGTTCTGATGAAAGGTGCGGAAAAAATCGCCAGCGGAACTTTTAGTGAAGCATTTGATAAAACCAGCTATTTCTACATATATAATTTTCAAATCGGATATGCCGCTTATCTTGCTGTTATATTTAAAATTTTAGGCAGCAGACTAATCTGGTACAAACTGTTTGAAGTTGTGTATATAGCGGCCGGGGCATTCTTCGTTTTTGCTATAGCCGGAAAGCTTGCAGGAGAACGGATTGCTGCAATGGCTTCAATTCTCTATTCGACCTTCATATTTAATATTTTGGGCTCTTCAATCATAAATAATCAGCATCTGAGCGCTTTTTTAATGCTTGTCGGACTGTATCTACTCACCGTAGGTAAAAAGATAAGCGTTTTTTTCGCAGGAGTGGTTTTTGCATGTATGAATGTGGTCAGACCTGTTGGTATTATCATTATAATAGGAGTTATTGCAGATTTTATATATAAGAGCATTTCTGAAAGAAAGTGGCGTGAATATCTTATAAAAGCGGTTATTTTTATTGTTTCATTCTATTCGGTAATTTGGATGTCTGATATTGCCTTTGTCAAAGCAGGTATTGCGCCTTCAGCCATAAGCAAAAGCCATGTGCCATATTTCAAAATGGTGATTGGTATGGGTGCCGACGGAGGCAGCATATTCGGGAATTACTCAACCAGCGCGGAACATACGAATGTATATTACGATTTAAAAGCATTTAATTTTTCATATGAAAATTACAATGATGCCTGTATACAATTTTTAAAGCAAAGAGTAAAAGATTATAAATCAACAGCAAAATACCTTTTTGAAAAAATGCGTTTCTTTATGGGAGAAAAAGACCATCAATATACTTTTGCACTGGGCAAGGAGAGGCAAGAAAGCAAGTTTGTTAAAAATATAACAGGACTTGCCCATACCCAATACCTGATTATAATTTTGTTTTCGCTGATAACTTTGATGAATAGAATAAACAATAAAAGTTCAGATATAAACATAACCCATATACTTTTCATAGGGTTTATACTTGTCCACATTTTTATCGAAGCACAAACCAGGTACAGATATGATGCATATATATTAATGTTTATTTTCGCATCGGAAGGAATGGAATACTTATTTAGCAATATAAAACGCAATACCGGTTAATACACACATATAAACAACTTTATCCACACCCGGAACAGCCTATTAATAATTTATTCACAAAATTATTAACAATATCCACAAAATTTGTGTCCACAATTTATCTTATCTGTGGATAAAAATAAAAAGCCAGGGAATTGCTCAATAATAACTTCCCTGACTTTTACATATTATTGGCCTATAATTTTATTTCTTAATTCCATAAATTTGTCTTTGAGTTCAGAATTTATATCATATGCCATTCCTGCTTTTATAGCTATAAGTGCATCTCTATAAGCATTAGCATTTACAAGGGCTTCAGCAAGATTGTACCAGCTTGACGGTGTATCGGGGTTCCTTTTTATCTTATTAACATAATAAGGTACTACATTTCTGTAATAATAGGAAGCTGTATTGCGTACTGGCTCGAATTGTGTGTCATTCCAGGTCAGTACTTCAATATCATAGCTGTCTTCAACATAATTGCTGTTTATGTCCTGTATTGAGGATTCATCATTTTGCACAAAGCTATTAAATGGACGGTCACACATATCATTTCTGTCTTCGCTTCCGTCACCGGATGTTCTTTTATTCCATACTGCAATATAAGCTTCTGAAGGATTATTTCTGTTCCGAACTATCTCAAATCTGTCATAGTTGCGTTTGAATATTTCATTCAAACTGAAGTCCTCCAGTGAATATCCAAACAGCGAAGGTGCTGAATTCTTTTCTTCAAGCCCCAGAATCAGTTGTTTTTTGCCATTGCCTGTTATTTCAACGGCACCCCGGTAATTAATATTCTCATATTGGGGATTGCTTACTTCAGTGATTTTCTGCCATAATTCATTTTGTTTTTTCAGAACAATGGTTTTAATCTCATTATTTTGCCTGTATGATGCTATTAATTCATTCCGTGAGTCTCCGTCGAGATCGGCAAATTCATATGTACCGGCGTTTGATGGATACTTTGGAGTTAATATTTGAGCATCATTAGGCATAAAGCTGCGGATGATTGAATCATAATCTTCTTCGGGAGCAGGCTGTATTGCTTGCGTTACAGCCGATGTTAAGCCTCTGATCAGATTATTGAGAGGATTTTTAATTACAATCGGCCTGCTGACATAGTTCCTGCGCGCATAAGCTCGATTGCTTAATGTACGCAGCGATGAAACAAAAGCATTAAAAGGGTTTCTTATAGCAATATTACCCGGCGCTCTGAATTTTGGTTTTGTATATGTAACAGGAATCATACTATTTTTGCCTGATCTTCTTGCATTGTAACCGTATCCTGTTGATAATATTTTACCAGTGAGAACTACTAATGGCAGTTGAAGCAGTTGAATTGGAACCATATATCATATCTCCTTACAATAATATTTCTACTCACAGTATATGCAAAACAGAAAAATGGGTTAATGCTTGCAGGAAGATATATAAATTAAGTTCAGGATGGGGTTTATTTTAGGGTGAAATAAATAATATTTGCCAAAGAAACAAAATGAAATTAAAATAAAATAGGGTGATTACGATTAATACTAAGAATTCATTAAAAGAGATAGTTATTTTCAATATTGAAAATTATAAGCATTTAATTAGATTTGCCATTGTAGGGGTAATTAATACGGCAGTTGATTTTGGAATCTATTCGCTTTGTGTCGGGTTATTGCATATCTATTACATGATCGCGCAGGTATTGGGATATTCTGCAGGAATAATTAACAGCTTTATTTTGAATAAGTTCTGGACCTTTGAAAGCAGGGAAATAAATAAAAAAACCACCGGCCAGTTTATAAGGTTCATAATCGTAAATGCATTATCATTTGGAGCTGCTTTTCTGGGCCTTTGGTTGTTAGTTGATAATTTAAGCGTTAATAAATATATCGCAAAAATAATAACAATTGCAATATCTCAGACAATTAACTTTTTGGGATACAAACTCTGGGTTTTCAGAAAGTAAAAGCAGTAAGCTAAATTCCGTTTCCTGCTTTTCTTTTTTGCTTTATATACAGTAAAAGTCTCAGATGGTAGCTGTATGGGAATATAAAGAAGCTGGGACTCAGATAAAAGACTGTATTTAGTGCAGATTTTATAGCATTTTACTCTAATATTATTCGACATTTTTCAGTATTTTATCTCTTTCTATAATTATTTCCACTTATCTTATAATTGTTTAGGATAAGAGCTAAACTTTAACTTCTTTATTGACACAATTATACAGTGTCAATATAATAGTTCCTATGTGAAAATTTCTATAGCGAAATGAATATTATATTCTTATGATTTCGGTGCTCCGCTGCTGGTTTTTTGCTTTGGTGGAGCACAGAGATTTGAAAAGTGTATTTTTAATGTTATAAATAGCTAAAACTAGTTATGTCATAAAGCACTAGCAGATTGGAGATGATGACTGATGATTAGATTGATGAAATATTTAAAACCGTATATCGCCTTTATTGCTATGACTATAATGCTGTTATTTGTTCAGGCTATGTGTGACCTTGCTTTGCCTGACTATATGTCCAACATCGTTAACAAAGGTATTCAACAGGGTGGTATTGAAAATGCAGTACCTGAAGCCTTGAGCAAAAGAAAAATGGATAAGCTTACTGCGTTTATGAGCCCGCAGGATAAAGATAGAGTGCTGGATACTTACATATTAGTTGATGATTCAAGCACTTATTATAACAAATATGTTAAGAAATATCCTGCTCTTGAGAAGGAACCTGTATATGTGCGCAAAGAAATAAGCAAAGAAGAGATAGATGAACTTAATCCTGTAATAGGCAAATCTTTTATTGTCCTTGGTTATGCCGAAAAAATACAGCAAGAAGCACAGCAAGGACAACAGTTTACAGCGCAGCAGGGAGATGCTGAAAAGCAATTAGCAATGCTGGATGAAAAGACCATAGTTCAGGCAGCCGCAGCCCTTATTAAAGCTGAATATAAAGCTCTGGGCATGAATACGGACAAAATCCAAAGCAAATATATTATTAACACCGGCATAATAATGCTCTTAATATCTTTGCTGGGGGCAGCATGTACTGTGGCGGTAGGCTTTTTTGCTTCCAGAACGGCGGCAGGGCTGGCAAGGGATCTTCGCAGAAGGATGTTTACGAAGATTGAAAGTTTTTCAAATACTGAATTTGATAAATTTTCTACAGCCTCATTAATCACAAGAACTACCAATGATATAACTCAGATTCAGATGGTAACGGTAATGATTATGCGCATAGTCTTTTTTGCTCCGATCCTGGGAATTGGAGGAGTAATAAGAGCTCTTGGGAAAAGCGTATCCATGTCATGGATTATTGCACTTGCAGTTATTGTGCTTCTAGGCTTGATTTTACTTGTTTATATAATTGCTATGCCAAGATTCAAGATGATACAGAAGCTCATTGATAAACTAAACCTTGTTACCCGTGAAAACCTTTCAGGTATGATGGTAATAAGAGCTTTTAATACTCAAAAATTTGAGGAAAAACGTTTTGATAAGGCAAATCAAGATTTGACAGATACAAGTTTATTTGTAAACCGTGTAATGGCATGTATGTTTCCTGCCATGACCCTCATAATGAATGGTGTTACATTGCTGATTGTATGGGCAGGCGCCCACAAGATTTCGGAAACAAGTATGCAGGTAGGAGACATGATGGCTTTTATGCAGTATGCGATGCAGATAATCTTTGCATTCCTCATGCTGTCCTTTACATTTATAATGATACCGAGAGCTTCGGTTTCTGCGCAGCGTATTATGGAAGTGCTTGATACGGAACCTGTTATTATAGATCCTGAAAACCCCAGAACTTTCAATAAAACTTTAAAAGGCATAGTAGAATTTAGGAATGTGTGTTTCAGATATCCGGGAGCTGATGAGGATGTACTGAAAGATATTAGTTTTACAGCTCTTCCGGGCAAGACTACAGCCTTTATCGGTTCGACGGGTGCGGGCAAAACGACGCTGATTAACCTGATATTGCGTTTTTACGATGTTACTGCCGGACAAATACTTATAGACGGTGTCGACATCAGGGATGTAACCTTGCATGAGCTTCGGGATAAAATCGGTTATGTGCCCCAGAAAGCTTCATTATTCAGCGGAACCATAGAATCTAATTTAAGGTATGCTGATGAGAATGCTTCAGAGGATGATATAAAAAAGGCGGCAGAAATTGCTCAGGCTATGGAGTTTATAAAAGACAAGCCGGAAGGCTTTGAAACAGAAATTTCGCAAGGCGGGACAAATGTTTCGGGAGGACAAAAGCAGAGGCTTTCCATTGCCCGTGCGCTAGTAAAAAAGCCGCATATATATATTTTTGATGACAGCTTTTCAGCTCTGGACTTTAAAACCGATGCTGCACTCAGAAAAGCATTGAAAGAACAGACAGCGTCAAGCACGGTATTAATCGTTGCTCAGCGTATTTCTACCATATTAAATGCTGATCAGATAATTGTTCTTGATGAGGGCAAAATAGTCGGTAAAGGAACTCACAAGGAACTTATGGAGAATTGTGAAACCTACCGTGAAATTGCGTTATCGCAGCTTTCAAAGGAGGAATTGGCATGAGTGAGAACAGCAGAAATTTTAAATATAACAGAAGACGCGGTGGTGGACACGGCCCCATGGGTATGATGGGTGCAGGAGAAAAGGCACGGGATTTTAAAGGCACAATGAAAAGGCTGATAAATTACCTGGGAGCCTATAAAATTGCAATTTTAGTCGTGCTGATCTTTGCCGCTGCCGGTGCTGCATTCAATGTAATAGGCCCGAAAATTTTGGGTAAAGTTACAACAGAATTGTTTGAAGGCATAATAAGAAAATTTGCTGGGACCGGAGATATAGATTTTAATTATATCGCAAAAATAATGCTGATTTTAATAGGGTTGTATTTTGCCAGCGCATTGTTTTCATATATACAGGGCTGGGTAATGTCCGGAGTATCTATGAAGGTTAGTTATAACTTCCGCAAGCAGATATCTGAGAAAATCAACCGGATGCCCTTAAAGTATTTTGACGGAACCAATCATGGTGAAGTATTGTCACGTGTTACCAATGATGTTGATACACTCAGCCAAACGCTTAACCAGAGCCTCGGACAGATAATCACATCAGTAACTACCGTAATAGGGGTTCTGATAATGATGCTTACCATAAGTTTACGCATGACACTTGCAGCTATTTGCATAATTCCGCTGTCCACATTACTTGTTATAGGCATTGCAAAAAAGTCTCAGAAGTATTTTAAACAACAGCAGGACTACTTGGGCAATGTTAACGGTCATATCGAGGAAATGTATGGCGGACATATAGTAATGAAAGCTTTCAATGGTGAGGAAAAAAGTATCAGAAAATTTGATAATTTAAATGAGAAGCTTTTCGGCTCAGCATGGAAGTCACAATTTCTCACCAGTATAATGATGCCGCTCATGAACTTTGTAGGCAATCTGGGTTATGTGGTTATATGTATCCTCGGCGGATGGCTTGCTACAAAAGGAGCAATTGAAGTCGGTGACATTCAGGCATTTACTCAATACGTACGCCAGTTTACCCAGCCGATTTCACAGATAGCTAATATTTCAAATATCCTTCAGCAGACAGCTGCAGCTGTGGAGCGCGTATTTGAATTTCTTGACGAGGAAGAGGAGGTTCCGGAAACTGCAAACCCTGTGAAGCTTGATAGGGTTGAGGGTAAGGTAGAGTTTAAGAATGTACATTTTGGATACAATGCTGATAAAATAATTATAAATGGCTTTTCAGCTGTTATACATCCGGGTCAGAGGGTTGCTATCGTCGGACCTACAGGTGCCGGCAAAACTACTATAGTTAAGCTGCTGATGCGTTTTTATGATGTGAATGACGGGGCCATTTTAGTAGACGGCCATGATATAAGAGATTTCAGACGCAGCGATTTACGCTCATTATTTGGTATGGTACTGCAGGATACATGGCTATACAACGGGACAATAATGGAAAATATCAGGTACGGGCGTCTTGACGCAACTGATGAAGAAGTTATAGCAGCAGCAAAGGCAGCCCATGCGAACCATTTTATACACACGTTACCTGACGGATATAATATGGTTCTCAATGAAGAAGCTTCAAATGTATCTCAGGGCCAGAAACAGCTTCTTACCATAGCAAGGGCGATACTTGCTGATCCTAAAATATTAATATTGGATGAAGCAACAAGCTCTGTTGATACCCGTACCGAAGTGCAAATTCAAAAAGCAATTAACAACCTGATGAAAGACCGTACATGCTTTATAATAGCGCATAGGCTCTCTACTATCCGTGATGCGGATATGATTCTGGTAATGAATCACGGAGACATAGTTGAACAGGGTAAGCATGAGAAATTGCTTGAAAAAGGCGGATTTTATGCGAATCTTTATAACAGCCAGTTTGCCGGCGGTGTGGATGAAGCAGTATAGAAGTATTAAATTCTGAGTAAAATATTAATAAAAATAAAGTCTGTAAATGATTGCGCATTTACAGACTTTATTTTTAGCAGCATTTGCTGATACTATGCAGCATCAAAGAGTACTGGCAATACATAGATGACTAATAAAGAATAATTTTACTGCATTATTCAAAGAACAGCCTGATTACTGAAAGAAGACAGGAGGCCGATAAGTCAGTATATTATGACTGATTTTTTTGAAAAGATTGTATTTAAAGATGGGTGTGGCATACATTACTGGGTATCATATAATAGTAATAAGCCCTGGATAATTTTGCTGCATGGAGCTTGTGCGGATCATCATTTGTTTGACGAGCAGATTCCTGCTTTGAAAGAGAAATATAATCTGCTGCTGTGGGATGCACGGGGTCATGGATTATCAAAACCTATAGGTGATGATTTTTCTATAGAGATTTTAACCGATGATTTGATATCACTGATGAACCGCGAAGGCATTGTGAAAGCGTCTTTTGTGGGGCAGTCAATGGGAGGAAACATAGCACAGGAAATTACATTTTACCATTCTGACAAGGTAGAAGCTCTTATCATGGTAGACTGTACCTGTAATACTAACAGCTTTTCAAAGGTAAAAAGGTATGTCATGAATATGGTACCTTTCATAACATATATATGCCCATGGAAAGTTGCTCAGGGAATATGTTTCAGGTCAGGAGCGGTTAAAAAGGAAACACAGGAGTATTTGAAGCGGACATTCGGAAAAACAAGCAAGAAAGATTTTATCAAAATTTTTACTGCGGTATCTAACTGCCTTCATTATGAAAAGGACTATAAAATTAATAAAAAAATAATGATTGTATGCGGTGAATATGATTATTTAGGCAATTTGAAAAAATCAATGCGCAGATGGGCGGATTATGAACCTGAAAGTGAGTTTCATGTTTTAAAAAATGCCGGTCATAGCGCTAATAAAGAAAATCCTGATGATTTTAATAAGCTAATGATAGAATTTTTACATAATTTTTATAAGGATTAAAGGAGAGTATCATGTTTGTTAGAATCTTAACCAATGCTGTTTTTATTATACTATTTGCTTTGGTTACATTTTTCGGACTTGGACCCGTGCTATTAGCTGACGGTTCTGCAAAGGAAAGAATGACTGTACTGACAGTAGTGCTGATCATTTATATTATATTAGGTATTTCATTTATATATATCAATAAATACTTAAAGAAAAAGTATCGTAGATAGAAGATCTAAGAAAGCATAGGTTTATGTACATTAAGGAAATTTGTTATAAAACCAATATATATCATATCTGAATTACAGTAAGATAAATGCTGTTCATAGTATTTGAGAAACAATTCTTGAATATACTAATTTATACAAATATACAGTCAATGTATAAAATAGGTAAAAAATGCTTATACTAATAATGAATTTACTATTGGTATAAGGGGTGTGGTTATGGGTTCGAACATGCTTGGGGAATATGGCTCAAAGAGTAAAAAAACAAGCGCAATTAAAAGGATTCTGCGCCAATTTATACGGGACGATATTACCGAGCAGGATGATGAGGATATCAGCCTTGTAAGGGATATTGAAAAGGCAAGGAATGACTGGCTGAATGCTTGTTTAAGCTATGAATATGCAAAAGATAAGGTGATTATAGATTATTATATCTATTGCATGAAAGCATGCCAGATTAAGTATGAATATCTGCTGAGCATTGCTAAAGAAAGAGGCCTAAAGCTTGAGCAAGCAGACTCTAAAAGCATAACAGCAGTCGGGAAGTAACTGCTTTTCTAATATGGAAGTAATAAATAGATTTGTCCTGCATAGTATATAAAGAGGATAGAATATTTATTGCTTTTAGAGAGTTGGTGAAAACCGATGAAATACATATGCAAAATACTAGGGAAAATTGTGCTCGGCACGGTTATTATATTGTTTATCAACATGATGGGAAGTTTAATAAATTTCAGTTTGCCCCTTAACACCATCAGCATACTGTTGAGCGGATTTTTAGGCATTCCGGGAGTTATTCTTGTAATTATTCTTCACTTCCTCTATTAAATAAAAAGTATAAAACCTTTCAAATATTTCAGTTTCTCTTCTTATAATTTAGAAACATGGATATTTTCTTGTTTATATATTAAATATGCTGAAATAAATAATACTATTAAAGAAGCATTTTTGCGTAAGTTATATAATTTTCATATTCAATGTTCCTGACAGATTTTCTGAATTTAATTAATGTAAAAAGCCCCTGAATATAAGAGTTATGTATACAATAAATTGCCTATTTCTTGACAAGGGGTAATAAACATATATACTAAAAATAGGCTGAAACAGCGTTAAAACTAAGAAAAATACTCCTGATTAATGGAAATGCGCTGCAAAATGGAGGTAATATTAATGCCGGCAGCATCAGAGAAAAAAAATAGAATGATTATAATAGCAATAATACTTTTTTTATTTGGATTATGTATAAGATTGTTGTATTACTCTGCACTGGATCAAATCCTCATTTATCCTGATTCTGCTGAATATCTGATTACAGCTGACAGAATCAGGAGACTGGAACTGCACTCAACCAGAGTCCCCATATACCCTTTGTTTATTGTCATATCACAGAATTTGCTGTTTTTTTTGGATTCTGTGACAGCTGTAATATTTGTGCAGGCAATCATATCATCGGCTGCTGCTGTATTGTTGTTTATTGCAGCCTATAAAATATTCGGCAGTAAGATTAAAGCTATTTTATTTTTTTTATTCTGGTCTGTCAGTGTATGTGTCATTAACTGGGATTTTTTGGTGTTAACAGAAAGTATAACAATTGTATATATGATACTTCTCATATTTTTCTTTATCGTGTATATGCAAAAGAAAAAAGAAGCCTATTCTATAATAATTTACGCGATATGTTTTGCTTTATTATTTACAAAACCTTTTTATATAGCATTGCCTCCTGTTATAGCAGCCATTATCTTAATACTGGCCAAAATATCAGGCGATTGGAAAAGGACAGCAGTAATCACACTTATTTCGTTGACAGTAATGTACCTGAGCGTATTTGCATATTCATTTGCAAATTATAAACAAACAGGATATTTTGGAATTTCCAACGTCAGTGTAATCAATCGGTTTGGTAAAATACTACAGTATGGTATGTATGAGCTTGAGGATAATGAAAAAATAACCGCTTATATTAAGCAGTATATGAAAGACAATGAAGGTGAGTTGCCGATTCCTGTACAGTTTATAAATGATTATGATTTGAACGATAATAATTACTCGGAAATATCTGAATATGTAAGTAAAATTATAAAAGAGCATCCGATAGTTTTTCTTAAAGAGACAGTTAAACTGGTTACTAAAAAATTATATAAAGAAGAGGTTTTTGTTGACTATAATCATGTTTATAATAATGATAATTATATAAAAGAATGGCCGGTTCATCTCTTTAAATATGTCAATGATATAGAGTTTATCAATACATTCAGGTTTCTGCTAATCATTCTGTTTATCGATATCTTTTTCATTATATATTCGATTGTAAAAAAGAAGAAATTAGCTTATTTCTGGTTAATGGCATTTTTATTGGTCGCTTACCAGTTTTCCATGTCAGTTGCCGGTGCTCATGATGAATATCACAGATTGATGGCACCGTCTTATGTGTTTATATTCCTGATAATTTTCAAGTATATATTTGTTATAGCCGATTATGCTTCCAGGCTGCCGGGTTATTTAAGGGAAAAGCTGTCAGACAGTAACAATTGAGCTTTTACTTCTATACATAAACTTTGCTGCATATAATAAATGGACGGATGTCTGCAAATTAATATCTGCGGCAGATATGGGGGCATGATTATGCAGGAACTAATTAATATTTTGCAGCAAGAATATGGTATAGATGTATGCAATGTAGTACCGCATAAAGAGCATTTCATTGTCAGTTCACCGTCAGGAGAAAAGCTTTTAAAGAAGGTCGGCCTTTCATGCGGCCGTATACGTTTTATACATTATGCAAAAGAACATTTATATAAAAATGGTTTTAAAAATATAGACAGATATATATGCACAATAAAAGGCGAGCCGTTCATAACGGCTGAAGGTGATAATTATACTTTATCTGATTTTATCAATGGAAAAGAAAGTGACTTTGAGCTAAAGGAGCATATTATTAAAGCTTCAAAGCTGCTTGCGTCCTTGCATAGCAGCTCAAAAGGCTTTATGCCGCCTGCCGATTGCCAACCCTGCAATTACCTTGGAGCTCTTCCTTCTTATCTTCAAAAAAGGCTGAATGAGATAAGACGCCTTCTTAAAATGGCCAACAGAGGAAAAACACGCTTTGATTACTTATTCATAAAATGCGCGGATGATTTTTGCAAACAGGGTGAGGATGCAATAAATTCTCTTAATAATTCTGGCTATTTTGCCCTCGTAGAACAGTTTGAAAAGACAGGCGGACTGTGCCATCACGATTTTACCTACAATAACATTTTGCTGAAAGACGGAGACATGTGGCTGAAAAATTTTGAATATTGCTGCCTTGAACTGAAAGTTTATGACCTTGCCAATTTCATTAAACGTAAAATGCGGAAGTGCAGCTGGGATATAAACGAAGCATATGTAATCCTTAAAGAGTATCGCTCAATAGAAGATATTACAAGGGATGAGTTTGATATTTTAAAAATTATGCTTCAATTTCCTCAAAAATTCTGGAGGGTTATTAACAGATATTATAACAGCAACAGGAGCTGGTCAGAAAAAAATTACACCGCCAGATTGGAGGAAGTTATTGAAGAAGCGGTATACATAAATAAGTTTCTTAATAAATTCGATGAGTTATATTATTTATAATTAATATTCAGTAAAGCACTTAATATGCAATAAGACCGGTAACAGACAGCATGCAATTATCATATTATATAATATGAATTATGTTACCGGGAGCGGATGTTATGGCAGGGCTTAAAGTAGGAGATATAGTATCAAGAAAATCATACGGAGGAGATATTTTCTTTAAGGTAGTAAACATTAAAAAAGTCGGGAATGAAAATATGGTAACCCTTAAGGGAATTACTTACAGGATTGAGGCTGATGCACCCGAATCTGACCTGGAAGTGCAATCGGATAAAAGAGTAAAGGAATATACCAGAAGTATAAACGATATGGTAGAAATGAAATGCAGACAAAGGAAAAGCGCTTATCAAAGCCCTATAATGATGAGGAGAGGTTATTTAAAAAAATCATATTATAGAAATACTCCAAATGATGATTCAAAGAAGTTTACCAGAACAGGGAAAGTCCTTCATATAGACGGTGATGAGGATTATTTGCAGACATGCATGAACAAATATAAGGAATTTGGAATTGACGCTGTCGGTGAATATGTTCCGGAAAAGGAGCAGCCGGCAAAGGTATATTCATTATTAGAGAAGCATCGTCCCGACATCCTTGTTTTAACAGGGCATGACGGTTTGCTTAAAGGCAAAGATAACTACCAGAATATTGACAGCTATAGAAACTCCAAATACTTCGTTGAAGCCGTTAAGGAAGCGAGAAGGTATGAAAGGGATTATGACGGGCTAGTTATCTTTGCAGGGGCATGCCAGTCAATGTATAACGATATACTGGCACAAGGTGCCAACTTTTGCAGTTCACCATACAGAGTACTTATTCATGCACTTGATCCTGTGATGGTTAGTCAGAAAATCGCTACCACAAGTATTGACAACGTTTTAAATCCTTCGGATGTTATAAACAGTACCATAACAGGAGAAAAGGGTATTGGAGGCATACAGACGCGCGGAAAGAACAGGAACGGGTATCCGAAAGAGCCGTATAATTAAGTATTGCAGATGAGAGTGAAATTAAAAAGACAGGTCTGCTTAGCAATATTTGTAAAATCAGACCTGCTTTTTGTTGATTTTACTATGCAAAACACTAGCTTAACCTTATAATATTCAAATCCGGACCGAAAACCTTGCTGGCTATGTCCACTTCTCTCTTTTTGCATGTAAAAAGCAGGAGCTGGTTTTCTGGGAATTCTTCCTTTATAAACTCCAGTGTGGACTGGGTTCTTTCATCATCGTATTGTGAAAATATCTCATCAAGTATAAGGGGCAATGTCTCTCCGTTACCTGACATAAGGCCTGCCATTGAAAGCCTTAGGGATAAATACAGCTGGTCCATTGCTCCGCCGCTTAAGCAGGATATATTAACTACCTCTCCGGTTTCAGGAGCTACAACATTCAGATGCAGGTCATCATCTGCCCTCAGGTCGCTGTATTTGCCGTTTGTGATTCTTTTTACATATTTGCTCATGCAGTTATTCAACAGGGGCGAATAAGTATTTTTTATTTCGGCGCTGGCTTCGTCCAATACCTCAAGAGCGGTCCGGAGTGAATAATTAATATCTTCAAGGCGGCTTTTCTTCTGCTGCAATTCATATATTTCCTCATCCAGCCTTTGCAATTCATCAGAATCATTTAATGAGTCCCTTAATAATATCTGGTATTCTTTGACTTTCAGATTCAGATTGTTTATTTCCTCACATACTGCTTCATATTCCGAATCAATGTTGTAATTATCCCTGCTGTGAATCAAATTTGTCAAAGAACCGTCCGTAATGTCCTGCGCTTCAAATGTCATGGTTTTTTCTTTAAGCTCATTAATCTTATTTTCAAGTTCAATGCTGTTTGAAAGATTGATATTATAATCGGTATTTATTTTCCTGTATAACAGTTCGATATCTTTATCAAGTTCAAGAGTTCTCTGTTTCAGATAAGATTGCTTAAGTTTGGTTTCTCTGAAATTTTTAATAGCTTGTGTGAGCATTTTTATATACTCTTCTTTGATTTCAATTTCATTTTTGTAAATGCATGAATCATACGGATCAATATCTGCTGATAAATTATTCATATCTGCTTTATAATCTATGTTATTAATACTTAATCCAGATTTATCTATTGGAGGCATTTCGCTGATATTAGGCATGATACCGGCTGCGCTTAGTTTTTGAATAAGGGTGTTTTTAAGCTCATTAATCTGTTTGCTGTTATTCAGGCTTTCATGTTCAAGCATGTTTATTTGATAATTCAAATTAATATGCTGCTCCTTTATTGAATCATATTCGCCCTTTGCATTAAAGAAGTCTTCAAGGGTTGTGAAGCCTACATTTGTTAAAAAATTATCAATAATCTGTTTGTTGAATTTAATTTTTTCAATCAATGCAACTTTATGTGCGTTATCTGATTTTTCCTTCTTTTGCTGTGATGATTTAACTTTTAATGCGTGACGCAGGTATAGTGCTATTCCTGCGGCAACTACACCTGCTGCCGAGATGCCGGACAGCAGGTATTTATGCGGCAATAAGCCTGAGAACGCTGCTGCGCCGCTGGCGGCAGCAGCCAGAAGGCATATTATTGCCGCAAATACGCAGGCGCGCAGTGACGCAGGCTTTGCAGGAGCAGCAGAAGCCCTGCCCCTGCCTCCGGCAGGGACGGCCTTCTGCTGCACGAGAAGTCTGTCAAGCTCCCTGCGGGCCTGCACTGCAGCGTCTATTCCGCTTTTGTCAACAGCGGATAGACGTTTGAGCTCTTCGAGCCTGGATGCGGCAGCATCTATCGAAGCTTTTGCAGTATCAATCTGCTCATGTAGTTTCTTCTGATTTTCAAGCATATCGCAATATTTGTAATATATTATTGATATATTTTCCGATTCTTCACTGCCAAAGCTGTTAAGAGCACTATTCTTCTCCAAATAAACAGACATTTCATCCAGTTCGGAGGTTGCTTTTTTATATTCGGCCTCTTTAGCCCTGATCTCTTCAAGAAGTAATGTCAAATTCTTTATATCTTTGTTCAGTTGTTCCAAATGCATTTTTTTATTAATCTGATCCTTTTCATTTTGCAGCATTTGTTTTTTTGAGGTAAGGGTATCTATATCTTCCAATGCTTTTTTCAGGGCTTTTTCTGTATCAAGAAGAGAGGCTCTTTTCTCCTGCAGGAGCTTATACCTCTCATTTAATTCGGCCAGCTTGGCTGTCAGGATATCAAGGGGCTTGGTTGTAGTCTTTCCGGTGCCTATATAGTTTCTTGAGGTTTCAATTAAAGCTGAACGGGCTTTGCTGTATGATATATCTTCATAGCCTGACTGTGCTATATTTATAAGCTTGTTCTGAAGCTCATCAGCTCCGTCATTGTCTACCTTGATATCAAGCTGCTTTACAAAAACCGTTTTATTGAAACAATTTTCATTCAGTCCCAGGTGCTTTTCAGCAAAAAGAACCCCCTTGCCTTTGACAGCGTCAAAACCGGCGGTAATATCATTGAATTGGGAGTCGTATATCTTAACAGAACCTGTGTTAAAATTTCTCTCAACCCTATAGCATTTTCCATCATCAAGCCTATACTGCATAGATCCCCCATAACTATCGGAGTTCCAGGGCTTATATTTTTTCAGCATCGGGGGTGTGCCGTCTTTACTTTGCCTTCCGCCCTTTATCCCGTAAAGCATGCTCTTTATAAACATCTGCATGCTTGTCTTACCTGATTCGTTTAAACCGTAAATTATATTAAAACCGTCTTTGAACTTGAATGATACATTATTCAGTTTTCCGAAACCTTTAATTTCAAGGTTCTCTATTTTCATTTCGACCCTCCGTTTACTCCACAATCTCAACCTTCCCATTATCCAGCGCTTCGAGCCCATAATAAAGCGAGTCGAGAAGCAGCTTCCTCTCTTTTTCGTCGGAGGCACTGTTAATCCTATCCAGGAGCTTTTTCACAAAGAGCCCTTTTATGCCCGGGTCTTTGACAGCTTCATCCAGGTCTATATCTTTTGAAGTATTGTCTTGCAGCCTGACATAAAAAAGCTTGTCTTCAATAAGCTGTTTTAAATATGTTAAATCAAGTTTCAGGTCTTTGGCAATACGACCTTTCAGGTTTATATTGACAAGTAGATTTTCAGGCCGATCCATGGCAGAAATCTGTTTATTAACAGCACCAGCAGCTTCTTCGTTGGAACTGCATCCATCAAGAAATACATCAATATCAATATAGCTTCTTTTGTTTGTTTTTATAAATTCATATTCTAATGATCTATTTGGTGTGCCGTCATTTGCTATACTGCATAAGTATATTCCATGCTCTCCAATTTCATCAAAACCAAGAGGTTCAGGCGAGCCGGGGTTAAATATATTTTCCTTGACTACTTCAAACCTATTATGAAAATGGCCGAGAGCTATATAATCCATGCCCAGAGATGATAATTCTTCGATACTCATAGGATTGTACTGGCAATTGTCAAATTGCATTCCTGCAGTTCCGTGAGCAAGCAGTATATTGATATATTCCTTATTTACAGGTTTTATATGAGATAGAAGAGATTTTTCCTCGATAAAGCTGTTAAAACATGTTCCGTGGATGTATACTCCAAGTTCTTCAATGTAATATGAAGGATTATCCTGAGTCAGTATGTGGACATTATCGTTCCATTTATAACAGTTATAATATGAGTTTGATGAATATGGGTCATGATTGCCCGGCGCTATAAAAACATGAATATTCCCGATTTGTTTAAAAAGGCTGTTAATATAATCGATTGTGGATTTCTTTACGTAATTATGCTCATAAAGGTCTCCGCTTATAAGCAGCAGAGAAACTTGATTGTTCTGTGCAATTTCGATAATATACCTGAAAACCTCTTTCAGGTCATATCTTCTCAATGAGGTTTTGCCTCCGGATGCTGTCATGGAGCTAAAGGGAGCATCAAGGTGGATATCCGCGCAATGTATGAATTTTATTTTTTTCACACTGACCCTACCTTTCAACAGGTTTCTATAACGGCAAATGCAATTGAGTCGGAGTCCGAATGGGACAGGCTTACAGATATGTTCTTGCCGTTCAGCTGCTCTAATATTTTTTGGGCTTGGCCTTTTAAGACAACATACGGTCTTCCGGACTCATGGTTTAACACTTCTATATCTTTTAAAGATATTCCTGAACCGATACCTGTCCCAAGAGCCTTGGAAACGGCTTCCTTTGCAGCAAATCTTGCCGCGTAGCTTTGATATCTTGAGACTTTCCTGCTTTCGCAATACTCAATTTCTGCAGTAGTAAATACTTTCTGCCTGAAAGCATCGCCTATATCCGAATCAATAATTTTTCTGATTCTGTTTATTTCAACTATATCAACTCCGCAAAGTATGCCCATTATATCACCTGCAATATCTATTTACAATTTAAATTTATACTAATTTTTCTATGTCCTTAAGAGGGATTAAAAGAACAGTTTTCTTCCTTCCTTTTTAAACTGAAAGGAGGTACATGGATGAATTTCCAGATTGCAACATATTATTTGCTGATTAAATAATAACACATAAATTAAGATGATAAAAGGCTTAACATTGGTTAAGCCTTCCTGCCTATACTATTATATTCTTAACCTGCTCCTGTGCCTTTCATCAAGAACGCTGTCAAGAGCAGAAGCTTCATTTACGACAGATTCAAGTTTTTCCAGCATTTCTTCGGATTCGATATTGGTTATGATCTGATGCTTGAACATATTAACCATACTTTCAAGGTAATCCAGTTTTGTAGCTATTCTGTCCAGCTCCTGTTTTTCCTGCTTAAGGCTTTCCAGCAATTTCTCATCCATTTCTATTGTTTTTTTCAGGTCATCTTTAGTGTAAGGATCCTGAGCAAAATTAATCTTTCGCAGATTCATATTTATTCTGTTTGTTATATCGTTTATGTTAGCGAGGGCAAGTTCCCTTGACCTTATGCAGTAATTTGTATGAAGCTTTAAATAAGAAATAACAAGATGTAGAGATTGTTCAACTATCTTTTCCTTTAAAAAGCTTTCAGTGCCTCTGAAATATGAATTTACAATCTCTGTCTTATCATTCATTATCTTTCTGAGCTTTTTCAGGTATACCGGATTGGATTGCTTTCTGGCTTCCGATGCCAGCTTATTGCATTTCCTGCTTAGCCTGCGAATGTTTTTTGCTTTTTGTTTTTTCTCAAAGTTCTGTTTAAAGTCTTTGCTGAACAGGCTTTGTATTACGAAAGCAATATAAACACTGGCTCCTACGGAATATACAATATGCGGATAACCAGGAGCATGATTATCTATATTGTAAGCAAAAAGCATCACTACAATCAGGATTATTACATTTCTAAAGCCAAACATTGAGTTAAGCAATAATTTAAGTTTCATTTTTACTCCTTTATATTACGTATTTGCTTTATTATCCGCCTTTTCTTTTACTTCGAAAGCGTTATCACCCGCAAGCATTGATTCTGCCCTTATACGGGCTCTCTCCCTTGCGGAATTCATATCAAGCCTTTTCAGCTTCATTTCAACATTCTCGTCATTAAGGGATTCAATTGCGTTAGCTCTGGCTGTTTTTCTATTCACAATTTCCCTTGCACGGTCCATGCTTTTGTTAAGTTCTCCGACACGGTTGCTTTTGGATGAATATTTTGCATTTACTGTATTTATATTCTCGCGAAGGGAAGCCATTTTTGCCTGGGATTTAAGTGTTTTCAGCTCATTGAGTTTTGCATTCATCTCAGACTCAAAAATCCTGTAATCTTCTCTTATTTTTGCGACTTCTTTCATTGCATTATCGTACATTTCTTTATGGGTTTCAAAGGTTGTCTGATATTCTTCTTCCTGTACCAGAAGGTCAATTAACAATTCTTTGTCACCCGTTTTTTGAGCCGCTTCTATTCTTGATCTTATTGCATTAAGATTTTTTTCCGAGTTTTTCATTTCTATTTTTATCATCTCGGCATTTGTCTGTATTTCGATAATCTGTTGTTCGGCTTCTTTCCTTGCCTTATCTATCTGATTTTTTATGTCTTCGAAAAGCAAATCAGGGTTTTTGTCTTCCATACCCCCTACAAGCTTGCTAAAAAATCCTCTTACAAGTGAACCAAATCTGCTGAGCAGACCCATGGAAATGCCTCCCTTTCTTATATCATCTTAGTATAAAAGTTTTACCAAATAAGCCGTATAAAATAAGCTATGCAGATAATATGTGTTTTATTGCAATCAAGGTGTATGATTTTGCACTGCTTTAGCATGAATGTAAAGAATAAAGTGCAAAACATGTAACAAGATTAATTTATAATAAATACACTTGATTGTAAACTATAATATAAAATATTTATAATTTCATCAATAAAAGTCCTGATTTTCCGATAAATTCATTTCATCAAACATATGCCTGTATTGCTGAGGAAGCAAATCTATGTCATCGCATTCCTTAACGGCAAGTATTGTCATGAATTTAATCTGCTGTGTACTTGGCCTGCATTTCTTTACCGCCTGAGTTAATATACCTTCTGTGATGATACAAGAGCCTTCATTATCATCCTCATTGGCAATTTCATAAGCTTTTCTGACAACAGCCTCAATTTCAGCACCCGTATAGTCCTCAGTAGCTTCTGCGAAAGGCGTAAAATCCTTTATGTCAGATTCAAAGCCATATTTTTTAAGTATAACTTTGAAAATCATCGCCCTTTCACTTGCATCGGGGAGCAGTATAGGAATTTTTTTATCAAATCTTCCGGCGCGCTTAAGTGCAGGGTCCAGAAGATCGGGTCTGTTTGTTGCCGCTATGAATATAACTTTCCCTCTATTATTAGTATTACTTGTAAACTGTAAAAATTCGCTGAAAATATTTCTATTTACTCCGTTATCGCCGCTTTCTCCTCTTCTGAAGGCAGTATCTATTTCATCTACGAATACAATGACAGGTTCCTGGGATTGGGCGCCAAGGAGACATTTTTTAAAGTTCTTTTCACTTTCGCCTACATATTGCCCAAGAATGCGGGACATATCTATTTTTACACAGTTAAAACCGCTGGATTTTGCAAGTGCATTAACCAGCAAAGTCTTGCCGGTACCGGAGGGGCCGCACAGCAATATACCCATGGGAACCCTGCGCAAGTCGCCTTTTTTTACAGGCTCCACTATGTTTTTTATTAAATAGTTTTTTGCCTTTTCCATACCCCCGATTTCATCAAATGATATTTCCGGATATATGAATTCAAGTACATCTCCATATTCTTTCTTTAGTATGGAATGCTTCTTGTCCTTTATGAATTCAAAACTGATAGGAACACCTTCAGATTCGGCCCGCAGCTTTATGTCTTTTATGGCCTTTTTGCTGAGACCTGATGAAAGCTTTGAGAACTCATCTATGGAAATATCAGTTTTAACTGAATTATCCTTTAGTAAATATTCAATATATTTTTTGCGTTCATCCAGCCCCGGTAGTTCTACAAGTACAGGTTCGACTCTATAGGAGGATTTTAATACTTCCCTGCTTACATCAACAAGGTTGTCGGACATCATGAATATTACGCTTCCAACCGATGAAATTCTCGGGCTTACGGACCATTCGCACATCCATATCAGCGCCATGCGTTCTTCAAGGTTCATACTGCTTATATCGGTGGCGGGGATTATTTTTTCCGCATGATCTATAAATAATGCCATTTTTGTGCTTTTCAATGCAAGGTCTATATAGGGAAAGATCCTGGAAGGCAAGGAATTCATAAGATTTGCAGCTTCATTATTTGTTATTTTGTTAAATTCCCTTTCCATTAGGGGATCCAGAAAAGTAAGCCCGTTTGAAATATTATAATAAGCCACTATTGAAAAATTTCTATGTTTTATGAATTCATCATACAAATATCTGTCTATGGGACGATTATTATCGATTATATCTCTTACATTGAAATAGAAAAGGAATTCGTGCGAAACTCCAGATTTATATTTACTTAGGAAATCATTGAACCACATGTATAACTATACGGAAATATCCGTATTTAACCTCCTTCAGCAGTTGATATTTTATCTGTCTTTATTGACGACAGTATTGCTGAGTTTTTAGCTGTAGTAATATGGATGCATGCAAATGAATATACCTGATGTATTGGATGTTTAATATCAGGATATAAGATTTTTGCATTATTTATATTATAACAATAATTATTATAAATAGAGCAATAGATATATAAATTAAAATAGAGGAAATCACAGAAAATTTTATATGTGTACTACAAAATAAGTAAATTGTTTAAGGAAGTTAAACTTTTCACAAATTAATGAATATGATTTTGCTTAAGTCAAAGCATATAAAAACATATAATTGATGAATTGTTATTATTAATGCAGGTACAGTAAAAACAATTATGCTAAAGTTGCATGCATAAGTTTTATTTAGCAGACAAAGAATAAGTCGTACTAATGGTGCATGGATTTTGAGTGAAATATATAATTAATTTTTACTGAATCAGGAGGAATTCATATGGGAAAAACTACATTTAATATACCTTCCATGTCATGTGTGTCATGTTCATCAAAGATAAAAAACGGGCTTATGGAAATGAATGGCGTAGAAAACGTATCTATTGATTTAAAGAGTCAAAACGTAACTGTAGACTATAATTCTCAGGATATAGAACCTGAAGATATACTAAAATGCGTGAAGGATATGGGATATGAAGTCATAGAATAATATATTACAAAATAATTATAGGCTCTTTAACCCGAAATCAGACATAAATCAGCCCTCCGTCATGTTTTTTAACAAGGCGAGAGGGCTTTTATTATGCTGATTATATTATTTTTGACCCATTTTCATAGACTTAAGTATGGCTTCCTGCTGCTTTTGTATATGCTTTTCTGCCAGCGACTGGGCAGCTTCAGGATTTCTTGATGTTATTGCTTCGATGATTGACTGATGCTCTTTTATTATTTCCTTTGGGCTTGAGATATCTTTAAGATATATTATACGAAAACGCTGAACCTGTTCACGAAGGTTATTTATTATCTGTAAGAGTTTCTCATTCCTTGAAGATCGGTAAATAACTTCGTGGAATTCAACGTCTTTTTTGACTATACCCGGCAGGTTTTCCTTTTCCATATTGGTTATAAGTTGCGTATTTATTCGGTTTAACTCTTTAATCTCATCATCCGTTATTCTGCTGGCTGAAAGAGCTGTTGCAAGGCCGTCAAGAGTAGCTCTGACTTCCAGGACATCGATAATATCTTTAACGGACAATTCAGCTACATGGACACCTTTTCTTGGTGTCATGCAAACAAGACCTTCGAGCTCGAGTTTTCTTATTGCTTCTCTGACCGGAGTTCTGCTTACACCCATTTTCTCAGCAAGCTGTACTTCCATCAGCCTCTCGCCGGGTTTCAGTTCGCCTGCTATGATAGCATCTCTTAGAGTATTAAATACTATTTCTCTGAGAGGTTTGTAATCATTTAAGTTTATTTTTGACAATTTACCAGCCATTTATTATCTCCCCTAAATCTGCTTATTTAGTGTATTAAAAACATCTTTATCTTTGACATGCATTATATGGATCAGAGCATGTTTAAACCATCTATTAGTTTAATATTAAATCCATCATATGAAAATACCATTATCAGAGCTGCATGATGTTTTTGTTATGTAGCAGTCCCATTCATTGGATTTTAATATATTATAGGCCTTCTCAGCTGAAGCTCTGTTCTTGAAAATGCCAAAAACCGACGGACCGCTGCCGCTCATCATGCTGCCCAGCGCACCGCACTCAATCAATCGTGATTTTATTTCATCCAATACCTTATGCTTTGGCAAGGTAACTGTTTCAAGCACATTTTTCATGTTTTCTGCCAGAAAATCAAGCTTTTTTTGTTCAATTGCACTTATAAGCTTATCTGTATCCGGCCTGAAATTGATTGCTGACAGGTCAAGGTTTTTATAAACCCACGCCGTTGATACGCTGACTTTTGGTTTGATAATTAGAATATCAACGCCGTCAAGACACTTCAAAGGAGTAAGTTTTTCACCAATACCTTCTGCCAGCATGGTTCCGCCGCGAATACAAAAAGGTACGTCTGCACCTATCTCAAGACCTGCGGCCATCAGCTCATTGTTGCTCATACCCAGATTATACAACAGGTTTATGCCCCTGAGTACAGATGCTGCATCGGCGCTTCCGCCGGCAAGCCCGGCAGCCACCGGTATATTTTTTTGAATATATATGCGGATGCCTTTTTTTATGTTATATTTTTTTATAAGCAGATTTGCTGCCTTCCAGGCGATGTTATTTTCATCCGCAGGTACATACTGCTTATTACATCCAATTTGAATGCCGCTTTCTGCTGTTTCAAGAGTAACTATATCATGCAGTTCCACAGTCTGCATTATAGTTTTAAGTTCATGATAGCCGTCTTGCCTTTTGCCAAGAACATCAAGCGACAGATTTATTTTAGCTTTTGCTTTTAACTGTATTGTATTCATAATCCATCCTAAAAAAATTAAAGTAAATATATTATATACAAAATACATTACATTTTCAATAAAAAGTGCCTGAAATCTTAATTTCAGGCTTCAGATTGATTAGAAATTTATTTTTTTGTACATTATCATATCTTTTTTTTGACTATAAGCTGGCGTCCCGGATATAGTTCTTCATTTTCGTTCAGGTTATTGATGCTGATAATATCTTCTATGGTTGAGGAATATTTTTTGGCTACTTTCCAAAGTGTGTCTCCCGGCTGCACAAAGTATAAAATAATGCTGGGACTTGGAGAATTACGCATATCTTCTGCAGGTGATTCACTTACTTCTGTTATAAGCGGTATGGAATTTCTTTCATTTATTTTAATATCTATGTCTAATACTGCTCTAAGTTCCAGTTCATATGGAGACACCATGCTGTAATTATAGTGCTCTATGTAAGTCTGCACTTCCGGATTCATTTCAGGATTAATACCGGGGATGTCTATGCTGCTCTTAAAGGGTATTTCCTGCTTTGAACATGAAAGAGGCTGTTCAGCACTATTGGTCATGTAAAGTATATCTGCAGCCAGTATTCCTTCACAAGTTAGCTTGTTTTCATAAACTCTGCATTCAATGAGAACAGGTTTGCACATAATATTGAATATTTCACTTATTTCAACGCCTTCTGCTGCTACATTGAGCACTTCTTTAATGTTAATCTTGCTTGAGTTTTCGCTGACTACACTCTCTATGTCAAACTCCTTCTTGTCAATCTGGACTCTTGAACCCGGTATGTATGCATCTTCCACATAACTGACCGCACGTTTTGCATAAGCTGAAACCGATAGATTAACGGGTATTTCTGAAGCAAGAACTCTTGCTTCTCCGTCGGAGTCTTCGCTGACAGTAAACTGGCATACATCAGTGCTGTAACTTATATTGCATATGGCATCCTCATTTACTCCATATAGCTCAATGGTTTGCTTAAACGGTATTTCATGTTCCATAAGCTCCATTCCGTGTCTTTCATCGTCTCCGACATATAATGTAGATATGTTAAGATTGCCTGTAACTTCGACTTTGTCGTTATCAACTATATTGTATTCCACTCCTGAAAATTTCACGTCATTTCTTAAAACTTCAGTTATTGAGGGCTTTCCCGCGGGAATTTCAAGGTTTTCCTGCAGAGAAAATTCCGTTTCAGTTGTTCCTATATAGGAATTCAGGCTGATACTGTTTCTTAAAATTTGAACATTGTCAGAACCTTCTATGTCATTTACCACATCCAATACTTCTTCGCTAAATACTTTGCCTTTTGCCGATAATATTGTTTTGACGCTTATTTTTCTGCCGTTTAGTATATCGTACTCTATGTGCTCGATATCACATACAGCTGTGGATTTTAAATTCTGTCTGGCTCCGGGAGCATCCAGAGTACAATTAAAGTCAGAATAGGTGTTTATGCCTTTAATACTTTGATTTTCGTCATCTGAAGTATAAAGTATCTTGTAGTTTATGTAGCCGTTGATGACCATTTTATCCTGCAAGGTTTCGGTACTTTTGACTTTTGCTTCACCGTCGATTAAGCAGATACGGGATACATCAGGTTTGGTGTCGGGTACTATTATATCGCTTTGTATTATTGTCTGCGTTGTATTGTCAGCAATAACACGGTTAACTTTTATTTCTTCTTTTATAAGTTCCAGTGACATAGTAAATCCTCCTTGATATGAATTGTACATATGGAATTAAAGCGACTTAAAGATTTTATACATGCAAATTACTTTACTATGTAATATATATTGACAAGGTATCGGAATTATTACTGTTTGATGAAACTAAAAAGCAAAATAAAACAACTTGAATATTTTTTCAAGTTGTTTTATTTTGCTTCTTACGAGGAATTCAAATGGACTTTATATCGGCCACTATAGTTGCTGTATATCAGCAAACCTGTATTTTTCTGTTATCCTTGCATACTACGATTTCTACTGCCTTAGTTAATATATCTGTATAGCTATAGGATACTCTCCTTGTATTCTCATATGCGTTTTCAAATTTAACTACGAAGATGTTGGGATAAGTATTTTCAAGAATACCTTCTTTAATAAAGGATTTTTTTCTACCCTTGTTAGCTTTTAATTGTATCTTTTCACCAATACAATTTTCGATATCTTTTTTTATCTGAAACAGGTCTGTTTTTTCTATCATTAAATCACCTCATCTTCAGTTTTCACCATTATATCATAAGTAATGTTTTTTGTCAAAAAGCTAATATTATAACAGCTTCAAATTATTTATGTCAAGTAGATTTTTAAAGAACATATAAAAATATAAATTGCAATATTAAATGCCGTGAAAAATTTGGTAAATCCATTGCTTACTGGAATAAATTCTATACATCATACCGCCATTTCTATGGCTGACCTATAACCAAACATTCTTCTTGGAT
>Ga0134105_1000185_pt1 | contig 75590 bp, 63 predicted proteins | sample 16_3_2metaG_FD_94457 | JGI IMG/M metagenome (GOLD analysis project Ga0134105, IMG submission 94457) | Switchgrass degrading microbial communities from high solid loading bioreactors in New Hampshire, USA - 16_60_3.3_214_A3 metaG | ecosystem: Engineered > Bioreactor > Semi-continuous > Anaerobic... | reverse complement strand
CGTCAACAGGAAATTGAGAACTTATACCAACAACAGCTTGAGAAGCTTGAGAGCATTTCAGGTTTGTCGGTGGATGAAGCAAAGGAATACCTGTTGAACAAGGTTGAAGACGAAGTAAAACATGATGCAGCTATTCTGGTTAAGGAAATATATGAAAGAGCAAAAGAAGAGGCTAACCGGAAAGCAAAGGAAGTTTTATCAACCGCTATTCAAAAATGTGCTGTGGATCATACATCAGAAATTACGGTTTCTGTTGTATCCCTTCCAAATGATGAAATGAAGGGAAGAATAATCGGGCGTGAGGGTAGAAATATACGCACCCTTGAAACTCTTACAGGGATTGACCTGATTATTGATGATACACCTGAAGCGGTTATATTGTCAGGCTTTGATCCTATCCGAAGAGAGGTTGCCAGGATTGCCCTTGAGAAGCTTATTTTGGATGGCAGAATTCACCCGGCGCGGATTGAAGAAATGGTGGAAAAAGCAAGGAAAGAGGTTGAAACCAGCATCCGTGAAGCCGGTGACCGTGCTACGTTCGAGACAGGTGTTTATGGCTTACACCCAGAGCTTGTCAGGTTACTCGGCAAACTCAATTACAGAACAAGCTACGGACAGAATGTACTCAACCATTCAATTGAAGTTGCTCATCTGGCTGGGATTATGGCAGCCGAACTGGGTGAAGACGTCGCCCTTGCAAAACGTGCCGGGTTACTGCATGACATAGGGAAAGCAGTTGACCATGAAATGGAAGGTTCTCATGTTTCAATAGGTGTTGAGTTGTGCAGAAAATACCATGAGAGCGAAGTTGTAATTGATGCAATATTGTCTCATCATGGTGATGAAGAACCAAAATCCATTATTGCAGTGCTTATTCAGGCAGCTGATTCAATTTCTGCATCCCGACCCGGAGCAAGAAGAGAAACGCTTGAATCATACATTAAAAGACTGCAGAAGCTCGAAGAAATTGCAAACTCTTTTGCAGGAGTTGAAAAATCTTTTGCTATTCAGGCAGGACGTGAGGTTCGGATTATGGTTAAGCCTGAAGACATATCCGATGAAGGAATGGTTCTGGTTGCCAGGGATATCGTAAAACGAATTGAAAACGAACTTGATTATCCCGGACAAATTAAAGTAAATGTAATCAGGGAAACACGCACTGTTGAATATGCAAAATAAATTCGTTAAAATAATATTAATTTTTCAAATGCAAGAAGCGTATTATACGCTTCTTGCATTTTGAGAGGAAGAAATTTATTGAGATTTTTATTTATAGGTGATGTTTTTGCAAAAACAGGCAGGTTGGTTTTGGCAAACCGCCTGGAGAAACTTAAGTACACATACAAATGGGATGTCTGTATAGCAAATGCTGAAAATGCTGCCGGTGGTAAAGGCATTAATTACAACACTGCTCAAGAAATTTTTAATGCCGGTGTTGATACTATAACACTAGGCAATCATACCTGGGCCAGAAAAGAAGTGTTTAATTTCATAGATTCCTGTGGAAAAATAGTCAGGCCTTCGAATTATTCGAAAAGTGTTCCCGGAAAGGGGAAAGTTATTATAGAAAAAAACGGGGTCAAAATTGGGATTATAAACTTAATCGGACGTGTTTATATGGATTCTTTTGCAGAATGTCCATTTCAGGCTGCAGATCGTGATATATCAATATTAAAACAGCAATGCAAGATCATAATTGTGGATTTTCACGCCGAAGCTACAAGCGAAAAACAGGCATTGGCATATTACCTGGACGGCCGCGTAAGTGCGGTGATTGGGACTCACACCCATGTACAGACAGCCGATGAAAAAATTCTTGAGAACAAGACGGCTTATATTACAGACGTAGGAATGACAGGACCTGCTGATGGTGTAATAGGCGTGGACAAAATGCAGATTATTCAGAAATTTATAACCGGACTGCCTGTCCATTTTGAACCCGCAAAGGGAAGAACATGTTTTAATGCAGTAGTGATTGATATTGACGAAAAAACAGGGCATGCCCTTGATATAATCAGAATTTCTGAAATCTATTGTTAGTTTATAAAATAAACGTTAACATATCGGGAATAATTGCAATATAGTGTTATAGGAGTGATTAACTTGAGTTATAGAGAAAGATATAATGACTGGTTAAATGATCCTTATTTTGATGAAGAGACAAAGTCCGAATTATTGTCTATCGCCGATAATGAAAAAGAGATTGAGGACAGGTTCTACCGTGACCTTGAATTTGGAACGGGTGGTTTAAGAGGTATTATCGGGGCAGGTACTAACCGCCTTAATCGTTATGTCATAAGGAAAGCTTCACAGGGATTGGCTAATTTCCTTTTAAAAAGAAGCAAATCCCCGTCAATTGCAATTGCATATGATTCAAGGTATAAATCCCGTGAGTTCGCGGAAGAAAGCGCATGTGTGTTTGCCGAGAACGGGATAAAAAGCTATTTGTTTGATGAGTTAAGGCCAACTCCCGAACTGTCATTTGCAGTCAGATTCCTGAAATGTGATGCCGGAATAGTAATAACTGCCAGCCATAACCCAAAGGAGTATAATGGTTATAAGGTTTATGGCAAGGACGGAGGGCAAATACCGCTTGAACTGTCCAATGCCGTACTGGAAGAAATCAATGCAATTACTGACATTACTGCAATCAAAGTAATGGATTTTGAAAAAGCAGTGAACGAAGGCCTGATAGAAATAATTGGAGAAAGAGTTGACGATGCATATATAAAAGCATTAAAGACCTTGTCAATTACCAAACTCAGCCAGGATGAACTTGACAGGTGCAAAATAATCTACACGCCTTTGCATGGTTCGGGAAACAAGCCTGTAAGGCGTATTTTAAAAGAAACAGGCTTTAACAACGTATATGTTGTGCCCGAACAGGAAAAACCCGATCCTTATTTTAGTACGGTAAAATATCCAAACCCCGAGGAGAAGGCTGTATTCGAGCTGGCAATAAAAATGGCAAGGGAAAAGGATGTGGAACTTATTATAGGAACCGATCCTGACTGTGACCGGGTTGGTATTGTTGTAAGGGATAAGAAAGGCGAATATATTACTTTAACAGGCAACCAGACAGGGTGCCTGCTGATGGAGTATATCCTGTCCAATTTGGCCGAACAGCACAGAATGCCTGAAAAGCCGTTTGTTGTAAAGACCATTGTAAGCACCGAATTGGCCAGAAAAATAGCCAATGCTTATAATGTTAAGATGATTGAGGTTTTAACCGGTTTTAAATTTATCGGTGAGCAAATACTTATAAGAGATGAACAGGGAGACGAGAATTTTGTCTTTGGTTTTGAAGAAAGTTACGGATACCTTTCTGGTACCTATGTTCGTGACAAGGACGCTGTAGTTGCATCAATGCTGATTGCTGAAATGTTTGCATGGTATAAATCGAAAGGATTAACGTTGTATGATGCGCTAATCAATATATATGAGAAATACGGTTATGCAAAAGAAGCTTTGGATTCCTTTACGCTGGCAGGAAAAGAAGGACTGGAAAAGATACAGAATGCAATGGCATGTATGCGCAGCGAGGTCCCGGAAAAATTTGGCGATACCGTTATTAAAGCCGTCAGGGATTATAAAACCGGAGTTAAAACCAATATTAAAACGGGTATGAAAGAGAATCTTACCCTTCCAAAATCAGATGTGCTTTATTTTCAAACCGATGATGATTTCTGGTTTTGTATAAGGCCTTCAGGAACTGAACCCAAAATTAAAATATACTATGGTGTATCGGGAAGCTCAGGTGCTGATTCCGAAAAAGCGCTTGAAAATTTGCGCAGAAATGTTTTGTCAAAAATAAAACCATTGCTGGAATAGGCAGCACAAGCTTATTGTGTCAGACTGTGGCTTGATTGTCATTAATTACTTTTTGTATTCTATTTAGTTTATTCCCTCCGTGGAAATAATAAATCCTGAAAGGAGGGAAAAAAGTGAGTGACAGATCAAAGGAAAAAGCCATAGACAGCAAGGAAGAACAAAAAATGGCCAACGAAAGAAGAATAGAAGAGCTATTAAATATTAACAACCGCTATGTACGGACCGAAAGGCATCTTGAGCAGCACTCGGATATAGCTGACCCTGAAAATGTAAAACACAGTGAAAAAATTCAGGAAGAAAGATTGCAGCAGATGGAAAACCTGAAAAATATCATAGCTTACGGTGAACATGAGCAGGAAGATCAGGTTGAAAATTTAAAAAGAAACATTGAATATACCGATGGTTATTTAGACCATAATGCAGATAAAATGGACAAAGAAACTCTGGAAAAAACTCTGGAAAAACAAGAACACCGTAAAGAACAACTTGATTTTCTGACTTAAAATCCGGGCTGTCTCAATAAATTATCATTTCCAATTGAGACAGCCCAAATTGATTAAAATGCATAAAAATACGTGCATTGTAGCTTTATTCGTATAAAAAATCTGAAAAATACCAGTTTCCAAATGCATTTGCTAAATTCAAGAAACCCATAAACCGATAATAAATATTAGGGGTTTGTTTTTTATTTGCTGTTAGTTGGGAGGGCAACTGTAAGTGCGCAGGGTCAGCCTGGATAAAATTCAATCCGGGGCAATACTCGCAAAGACTATAGTGACTTTGGAGGGAAAAGTGTTGCTCGTTTCCGGAACAGAACTTACTGAAGAATACAAAAGAAGACTTATGGCCAATGGAATTACCGAGGTATACGTTGAGGATGAAATTTCAAAGGATATTCAGATTCCAGAGGTAGTGCATGATGAAATCATTAACGAGGCTAAACGCAAGGTTAAGTTAATGATGACTAATCCGGCTATCAAAACGAGTATTGACGGTTATCAGGTAATGCAAGTGGTCGATAAGATAATAACCAGTATTCTGTCAAACAAGGATATTATAGCAAATCTTTCGGATATTCGTTCGGTTGATGATTATACATTTTCTCACAGCGTTAATGTATGCATTCTGGCCCTAATTATCGGAATCGGATTTGGATATAGCAGCGATAAGCTGAGGAAGCTTGGTGTGGGTTCCATACTTCACGATATAGGAAAGGTTATGATAAGCGAAGAAATTCTTAAAAAGCCAGTTCAATTGACAAACGAGGAATTTGAAGAAATAAAAAAGCATACCATTTACGGGCATGAGCTTTTAAAGAAAACAAAGGGAATCACTATGATGGCATCTCATATTGCGCTGGGGCATCATGAACGTCTGGACGGAAGCGGATACCCATACCACCTTAAGGGCGAGAACATTCACAAGGCGGCCCGTATCGTCGCAGTTGCTGATGTTTATGATGCTTTAACAACCGACAGGGTTTATAGAAAAAAATTAATGCCTCATGAAGTAATAGATTATATAACATCACTTGCATCAAAACATTTTGATCAGGAAGTAGTGGATGTTTTTTTAAGGTATATTGCCTATTATCCTGTTGGAACGGGTGTAATATTAAACACAGGGGAAAAAGGGATAGTAAAAAAATACAACAAGAAGTACCCGACAAGGCCTGTTGTAAGGGTTGTAACCGATTCAGAAGGAAAAATGCTTACCAAACATAAAGAAGTTGATTTAGCCAATGAATTGATGTATCGTATAATAGAAATATGGGATATATAAAAGGAGAAAAAGATGCGGTTTATTGGAGTTTCCATAAGTGATCTGAAACAGGGTGAAATCATAAACGGAATTTACATACTTCGAAAAAAAGAATTGAAAGAAGCGTCTAATAAAAAACCATATATTGATATGGTTTTTTCGGATAAAACCGGGGAAGTGCAGGCAAAACTATGGGATGCCGGAGAAGAAATTTATACCACACTACAGTTAAATATGCTTTATTATGTTAACGCAAAAGTGGACAGCTTCAAAGAAGTGATTCAGCTTAATATAAATAAAATCCGTATTGCCGATCCCGAAGACCAGAAAGAAATATACAAATTTGTTCCTTCCGCGCCAATTCCGGCAGAGGAAATGCTGGCAGAGATATATGGGTATGCAAACCGGATTTCCAACACCGACATAAGGAAACTGGTGCTAAAATTGATTAAAAATAAAGAAGAGCAGCTCATTTATTTTCCGGCAGCCAAGTCTTTGCATCATTCAATCCGCAGCGGCCTTTTGTATCATATTCTTAGAATGCTTCGGTTATCGGATAAGTTAAAAGAGATATATACAGAGATCAATCTCGACTTATTATACGCAGGTGTTCTGATTCACGATCTTGCTAAAATCGGGGAACTGGAATCAAATGAACTGGGGATATCGGAATATTCAAAAGAGGGACAGCTTTTAGGCCATATACTGATGGGCATATGCGATATAGAGCGGGCAGGAAATGAACTGGGCATATCATCTGAAGTTATACTGCTTTTAAAGCATATGATAGCAAGCCATCATTACGAGCCTGAATATGGCAGCCCTAAAAAACCAATGTTCCTCGAAGCTGAACTATTGCATTTCATTGATATGATAGATGCCAGGGTTTATGATTATGCAAACAGCTTAAAAAATGTTGAAGAGGGGAATTTTTCAGACCCCGTTTGGTCGTTGGATAAAAGAAGGTTGTATAAACCGGTTTTATAATTTTTCGTAATAAGTTTGGAAATTCATTCATATTTTATTTCAAAAACTGTAAAACAGATACTTTACCATATGAGAAGGCTTAAAAATAGTATCTGTTTTTTATTATAAATTTTTATAAATATGCAAAAAAAACTCTTGCATTGCATAAATTTTTTGTTATAATCAATACCAAATTATTTATATATGATTAGTAGTATATCATATATTAAGGAGTTGGACAAAATGCCTATTAATATACCTGACAACCTGCCGGCATATGAAGTTCTGACCAGTGAGAACATATTTGTAATGACTGAAGAAAGGGCAATTCATCAGGATATTCGGCCTTTAAGGATTGCCATCTTTAATATTATGCCTACAAAAATTGTTACCGAAACCCAGTTGCTAAGACTTATCGGTAATACCCCGCTGCAGGTTGATATTGTTCTTCTGCATCCCCGCACATATAAATCAAAACATACCCCCGAAGAACATATGAGAACTTTTTACAAAACCTTTGATGACGTTAAAGATGAAAAGTTTGACGGTATGATTATCACCGGTGCCCCGGTGGAGCATATGGCCTTTGAGGAAGTGGATTATTGGGAAGAACTTACAAGAATAATGGACTGGAGCAAAAAACATGTTTACTCTGTGCTGTATATTTGCTGGGCAGCCCAGGCAGGCCTTTATCACTTCTACAATATACCGAAGTACCCTCTGCCTGAAAAACTCTTTGGAGTATTTGAGCATACTGTCGCTGTAAAAAATGTAAAGCTTTTAAGAGGATTTGATGATGTATTCTATGTCCCGCATTCAAGGCATTCAGAAGTGCGCAGAGAAGACATTTTGAAGGTTCCTGAACTGGAAATTCTGTCGGAATCGCCCGAAGCAGGTGTTTATATAGTCAGATCAAGGGATGACAGGCAAATTTTTGTTACCGGGCATTCTGAATATGATCCTCTCACATTAAAGTCAGAGTATGATCGTGACATAAGCAAGGGATTGAATATAAAGATTCCAAAAAACTATTTTCCTGATGATGATCCCCAAAAGCCCCCGGTGACAAGATGGAGGGGGCATGCTAATTTACTGTTCTCAAACTGGCTGAACTATTATGTATATCAGGAGACACCATATAATCTTGATGAATTGAACGGCTATTAATGTGTGTCCTGTGAAGGTAGTTAAGAGAAGAATTATACGGTAAAGGAGAGAAGTGATATGAGCGGAAAAAACTACAGATTTGATACGCTCCAGGTCCACGCCGGTCAAGTACCCGACCCTACTACCGGTTCCAGGAGCGTACCCATTTATCAGACAACATCCTATGTTTTTAAGGACACCGAGCATGCAGCAAACCTATTTGCACTGAAAGAATCCGGTAACATATACACACGAATTATGAATCCCACCATTGATGTTTTTGAAAAGAGGATGGCGGCACTGGAGGGGGGAGTTGGTGCACTGGCAGTATCATCAGGCTCAGCGGCAATAACGTATGCAGTTCTGAACATTGCTGAAAGCGGTGATGAGATAGTTTCGGCAAGCACATTATATGGAGGAACATACAATCTGTTCTCGGCTACACTTCCAAGGTTCGGAATAAAAACAGTTTTTGTCGATCCGGATGATCCTGAAAATTTCAGAAAAGCAATCAATAAACGTACAAAAGCACTGTTTATTGAATCAATAGGCAATCCGGGAATTAATATTATTGATATTGAAAAAGTGGCCGAAATTGCCCATGAAAATAAAATTCCGCTGATTGTTGACAATACCTTTGGAACACCTTACTTAATCAGGCCCTTTGAATTTGGCGCAGATATTGTTGTGCACTCAGCCACAAAGTATCTGGGAGGGCATGGTACATCTATAGGCGGTGTAATTGTAGATTCAGGCCGTTTTGACTGGGAAGGCAGCGGGAAATTTCCCGGCTTTACCGAGCCAGATCCAAGCTATCATGGCTTAAAATTCACAGAAGCCTTTGGAAATGCTGCTTATATTGTAAAAGCCAGGGTACAGCTTTTACGTGACACCGGGGCCTGCATGAGTCCGTTTAACGCTTTCCTGTTGCTGCAAGGGCTGGAAACCCTGTCACTCAGGGTTGAAAAACATCTGTCGAATACAAAGAGGATTGTAGAATTCCTGAGCAGGCATCCTAAAGTAAGCTGGGTGAACTATCCGTTACTTCCTGGGAACAAGTATTATGATCTTGCAAAAAAATATTTCCCGAAAGGTGCAGGCTCAATTTTTACCTTTGGCATAAAAGGTGGAAAAGAAGCAGGCATTCGTTTTATAGAAAACCTTGAGCTTTTCTCTTTGCTTGCTAATGTGGCAGATGCGAAATCACTTGTTATTCATCCCGCAAGTACAACTCATGCACAATTGTCTGAAGAGGAGCAATTATCTGCAGGTGTAACACCCGATATGATAAGGCTTTCGATCGGTATTGAGGATCCGGAGGACCTGATCGAAGATCTTGCTCAAGCCCTTGAAAAATCAAGCCAGTAACCATGTATTTACATAAATGATTGTAAAATTAGCCATCCTTTGATAAAATTCATGTGTTATATTTTGATTTTTTGGGGTGAGCGGATGGCTGGTATAGCAAAGGATTTAACAGAGCTCATTGGCAATACGCCTATGCTTGAGCTGGCAAAATACAGTATTAGCGAAGGTCTGGAAGCAAAAATTTTAGCAAAGCTGGAGTATTTTAATCCCGCAGGAAGTGTTAAGGATCGGATTGGGTTGGCTATGATCCGGGACGCTGAGGAAAAAGGCCTTATAAACAAAGATACGGTTATTATCGAGCCTACAAGCGGAAATACAGGGGTTGCTCTGGCTTTTGTCGCGGCTGTTAAGGGATACCGCCTGATTATTACACTTCCTGAGAATTTCAGTGTGGAAAGAAGAGACCTTATGAAGGCTCTGGGGGCTGAGTTGGTTCTTACTCCCGCCCAGGAAGGTATGAGCGGTGCAATAAGAAAAGCCAGTGAACTGGCAGCTGAAATTCAAAATTCATTTATACCGCAACAATTTGAAAACCCGGCGAATCCGGAAATACATAGAAAAACCACTGCGGAGGAAATCTGGCGCGATACCGAAGGTAAGGTTGATATATTTGTAGCCGGTGTAGGAACAGGCGGAACATTGACAGGAGTCGGTGAAGTATTAAAGAGCAGGAACAAAAATGTCAGAATAATAGCTGTTGAGCCTGCCGATTCACCTGTTTTATCCGGAGGTAAAAAAGGGCCGCATAAAATCCAGGGTATTGGAGCCGGATTCATACCGAAAGTTCTGAATACAGAAATAATTGATGAGGTAATTCAGGTTAAAAACGACGAGGCATATCAGACATCCAGAAAGCTTGCGGTATCAGAAGGACTTCTGGTGGGTATTTCGTCCGGAGCTGCCGTTTATGCCGCTGCACAAATAGCAAAAAGAACTGAGAACAGAGGTAAAAATATAGTTGTAATTCTTCCGGATACAGCTGAGCGGTATTATTCTGTCGGATTATTTGACTAGCTTTATAATCGATGTGTAAGTGCGCATTTTTCGAAATTAAAAACCCATAATACAGGCAGGGATTAATCCCTGCCTTATTACAACATATTTAAAAATATAATTAATGCTGCATACTTTGTTGCTGTTGCTGACCACTGCCCTGTAATTGGGAGTATACTTGCTGTATCTGGTTTGGTTGCGCTTGCTGGGCAGGCTGGTAGTAACCTTTTTGTATAGCGTATTGAGCTATTCGTTGCTGGCGTTCTTCATCCTGATCACGCATTTGCTGAAAAGTGCTTCTTAACTGAGGATTGCTGCATTCTGATATAGCATTCGCATAAACTGTTAAACTGCTTTTTAATGAACTCAGGTAATCATTGACCATATCCTTTTCGGTCAGCATAAAATCATCTCCTTACTGTAAGAATGACATTAATTTCTGCTTGTTAGCCCGTGCATCACTGGCATCCTTTTCCAGCATCTGTTTCAGTGCAGGATCCTGGCATTGCTGCGCATAAGTTTCCAGCTTTTTTATACATGTATCGTGGGCACCAATCATATGACGCAAATTCTGCAATTCCAATTCGTTAATCTGTTGTGGCATTATGGTCGCTCCTTTCTTAATCAATGTCGATATTTAGTCTTTATAAAATTGCAAATAATATTCATCATGTAAAATATTGGAATTACAAATCCATTGTTAATTGACTACTCATGGAACTTACACTGGATAAGTAATAAAGAATAATTTAAACGAACCAGAATGCAAAAATTTGAATTGGTTAAAAGAATTAGGCAAACCGAAACGCTAATTTGGGCATTAGGTACATATTCGAAAAGTACAAAAAAAAATGAAGGGTAGCAATTCTGCAAACCCTTCATTTTTCTGGTCGGAGTGACTGGATTTGAACCAGCGACCTCTTGCACCCCAAGCAAGCACTCATACCATCTGAGCTACACCCCGAAGCGACATTATGTATTATAAGACATAATAAAAAAAATCTCAATAGTTTTGTGTAAAAAATTTTTATTACGCGGTATATTGTTATCATTTTGGCATTTTTCATGACTAAAACCAGAATCAGGAGAGCAATATAAAACATGAAAAAAGATTTGGAGGATGATGAAATATGCCAAAGCAGATGAAAACAATGGATGGAAATGCGGCTGCAGCTTATGCATCATATTTTTTCACCGAAGTTGCGGGCATATATCCCATAACCCCTTCTTCACCAATGGCCGAACTGGTGGATGAATGGTCGGCCCATGGGAAGAAAAACATGTTTGATCAGCCGGTAAAGGTTGTAGAAATGCAGTCCGAAGCAGGAGCTGCAGGTGTCGTACATGGGTCGCTTGCTGCAGGCGCTTTAACGACAACATACACTGCATCACAGGGGCTTCTTTTAATGATTCCAAACATGTACAAAATTGCAGGTGAACTTCTCCCAGGAGTTTTCCATGTATCAGCCAGGGCAATTGCAAGCCACGCATTGTCAATTTTCGGGGATCATCAGGATGTAATGGCATGCCGTCAGACGGGGTTTGCGCTCCTGGCATCGTCGAATGTTCAGGAAGTTATGGATTTGGGTGCAACAGCGCATCTTTGCTCAATTAAGTCACGGGTGCCTTTCCTGCATTTCTTTGATGGATTCAGAACATCCCATGAACAGCAGAAAATAGAGGTATTGGATTATGAAGAACTGAAAAAACTGGTGGATTTTAATGCAGTTCAACAATTCCGTGAAAGATCTCTGAATCCAAACCGTCCTGTGGTCAGAGGAACGGCACAGAACCCGGATATTTTCTTTCAGAACAGAGAAGTGTCTAATCCTTTTTATAACGCCGTACCTGATATTGTTAATGACTATATGCAGGAAATTAATAAAATTACAGGAAGGGATTACAAGCCGTTTAATTATTACGGTGATCCGAATGCCGAATATGTTATAGTAGCTATGGGTTCTGTCTGCGACTGCATTGACGAGGTTGTGGATTACCTTATTGAAAAGGGGGAGAAGGTTGGTTCTGTAAGAGTACATCTGTACAGGCCTTTCTCGCATAAATACCTGCTGAATGTGTTGCCAAAGACAGTTAAAAAAATAGCAGTACTTGACAGGACAAAAGAACCCGGTGCGCCTGGCGAGCCTTTATATTTGGATATAGTAGATTTCGTGTTCAAAAATAAACTGGATATCCAGGTTATTGGCGGCCGGTATGGCCTTGGTTCAAAAGATACAAGACCGTCACAAATTGTTTCTGTTTTTAAAAATTTAAAAGAAGAAAATCCGAAAGACAAGTTTACAATCGGTATCGTAGACGATGTAACGAATACTTCCCTTGAGGAAGGCGAGATCGTAGATACAACTCCAAAAGGCACAATAAGCTGCAAATTCTGGGGGCTTGGTTCAGACGGAACTGTTGGTGCAAACAAAACAGCGATAAAAATAATTGGTGATAAAACAGATTTATATGCGCAAGCGTATTTCTCATATGACAGCAAAAAGTCGGGTGGCTCCACAATATCTCACCTCAGATTTGGAACAAAACCGATACGTTCGCCTTACCTGGTTTATAATGCGGACTATATTGCCTGCCATAACCCTTCTTTTGTAAATCAGTTTGATTTGTTAAAAGGGCTTAAGAGACATGGAATTTTTGTTCTTAACTGCCAGTGGAGTGAGGAGGAACTGGATGAAAAACTTCCAGCGTCAATAAAAAGGTATATTGCGAATAATGATATTAACTTTTATATAATTAATGCAATTAAAATTGCAGGGGAAGTAGGTCTCGGCAACCGCATCAACATGGTTATGCAAAGTGTCTTTTTCAAACTGGCCGAAATAATCCCGGTGGATGATGCGATACGCTATCTGAAAGAATCTGTGGAAACTGCATATGGTAAAAAAGGCCAGAAAATAGTTGATATGAATAAAGAGGCGATTGACAGATCCCTGGAAGCCCTGGTTAGAGTCAATGTCCCGGAAGAATGGAAGAATGCTGTTGATGAAGAAGCGCCAATAAAAGATGAGCCTGAATTTGTTAAGAAAATTCAAAGGCCTATGGCAAGACATGAAGGAGATGAGCTTCCTGTCAGTGCTTTTATTGGTATGGAAGACGGCAGCTTTCCTGTTGGAACAACAAAGTATGAAAAACGCGGAATTGCTGTTGTTGTACCCGAATGGCAGATTGACAAGTGCATACAATGCAACCAGTGCTCCTATGTTTGTCCTCATGCGGTAATAAGACCGGTTTTATTGGACAGCGATGAGGAAAAAAGAGCCCCTGATACTTTCAAAACATTGCAGGCAAAGGGGAAAGGACTTGAGCAGTACAGGTTCAGGATTCAAATCAGCCCGATGGATTGCACAGGCTGCGGCGTATGTGCCGATGTATGTCCTGCTCCTGGTAAAGCACTGATTATGAAAGATGCAGAGCAGGAAATAATGATGGAATCTGAAAATTACGAGTTTTGCTTATCCGTAACCGAAAAAGAAGTATTGGATAGGAAGACACTTAAAGGCAGCCAGTTTATACGGCCGTTGTTTGAGTTCAACGGTGCCTGCCCTGGTTGCGGAGAAACACCTTATGTTAAGCTTCTTACCCAGCTGTTTGGCGACAGGATGCTGATTGCAAATGCAACAGGTTGTTCATCGATATACAGTGCCAGCGCTCCGTCAATACCGTATACAACAAATGCTTCAGGAAAAGGTCCGGCATGGGGAAATTCCCTGTTTGAGGATAATGCCGAATACGGATATGGGATGTTCCTGGGTGTAAAACAGCTCAGGGAGAAAATAGCAGATTTAATGAAAGAGGCAATTAAAACCGACGTTTCGGACAAAGCAAAAGACGTATTTCAAAAGTGGCTGGACAGTTTCGATGACGGAGAAGAATCGAAGAAAGCATCGGCTATGGTGATGGAAGTATTGAAAGAAACCCCGGCCGATCCTGTATTTAAGCAGATTCTCTCACTTAAGGACTATCTTGTCAAGCAATCGCAATGGATTATCGGCGGTGACGGCTGGGCTTATGATATAGGGTATGGAGGTGTGGATCAGGTTCTTTCAACCGGTGATGATGTAAACCTGCTTGTTCTGGATACAGAAGTATACTCAAATACAGGAGGGCAATCATCAAAAGCAACACCAACTGCGGCTGTTGCAAAATTTGCGGCTGCCGGCAAGAAAATCAGGAAAAAAGACCTCGGCATGATGGCAATGAGTTATGGTTATGTGTACGTGGCCCAAATTGCAATGGGTGCAAACATGAATCAAACCATAAAAGCCCTTGTCGAGGCTGAAAGTTATAAAGGTCCGTCGCTGATAATTGCATATTCTCCATGTATCAGCCATGGTATTAAAACCGGAATGGGAACAAGCATCGCAGAAGAAAAAAAAGCCGTTGATTGCGGATACTGGCACCTGTACCGTTATAACCCGGTCCTTAAGGAGCAAGGAAAAAATCCGTTTATTCTTGACTCCAAGGAACCTACCAAGGATTTCAAGGAATTCCTGCGCGGAGAGGTGCGGTATTCACAACTTGCAACAGTGTTCCCTGATATTGCAGAGGATATGTTTGAGCAGGCTGCAAAACATGCAAGGGAAAGATACGAGGCCTATAAATGTCTGGCTGATATGCAATATCAATAAATAACAGTAAACAGAGGCGTCTTGAATAAAGGCGCCTTAAATTTTTATGCCAGCCGGCTGAAAACAGAACCTGCTTCTAATGCACTATAAAATTAAGTTAAGAGCTGTTTGAAGGTAGAATCACCATATAAACCAAATAACCCGTCAGTGTTAAAATATCGGTTATTAGGCAAAAGTTTGTGATTATTGTGATTTTCCGGAAAGTGGAATCAAAGGGGCTGCAACAGGTTTATGATTATGGATCAGCCCCTTTGACAATTCAGCTTATAGAAGTTTTGCTATAACTTAAAATGCCGCTTTGTGCTGCCATGCGTCATTTTAACTGTCATCACAGGCTATTTCTGGTTTTGATCCACATATTCCTTGGCATTAATTACTCCTATTTCCTTTGGTATTATAACCCTTGATACGGGTTTTGTTTGTTCAATATCGACCCAAGAGGCGGTATCATGCCTTTCTATGGGTTTTTGCATGAAGGTTTGTTTTTTCTTGTTATCAATCATACGAATCCTCCTTTGCAATTAAAATAAAATCCATCGAATTTTTCTTATTATTTCTCTGAATATAATAAATATTTGCATTATATCAGCAAATTAAAAATATTTTCACTTTGCCAATGTGAAAATATATAAGTATTAAACTGAGAGCTACTGAAAAAGCTGATTTATTTACATCATATTGAGAAAAATACAACTAAACAACCTTTTATTTTTCGTCACGCTATGGTAAAATTAGGCGAAAATTCATTTGGAGGGGTATTATCTGCATGTTACTTGCTGACAAATGGGAAGATTATGAGCTTATAGATACGGGGAACGGAGAAAAACTTGAAAGATGGGGAAAATTTATATTGCGGCGGCCCGATCCGCAGGTCATCTGGCCTAACATGAGCGATGAAAAAGTATGGGAAAAGGCAGATGCCCACTATCACAGAAGCCAGAGCGGGGGAGGGCGATGGGAATATAAGAAGAAACTTCCCGAAAGATGGACTGTCAGATATGGGGATCTGTCATTTTATATAGAACCTACCGGGTTTAAACACACCGGGTTGTTTCCTGAACAGGCTGTTAACTGGGAATGGATGATTAATAAGATAAGATCATCGGCAAAGCCTGTTCGGGTGCTGAACCTCTTTGCATATACCGGAGGTGCTACAGTGGCCTGTGCCTATGCAGGAGCTGAAGTCTGCCATGTGGATGCTGCTAAGGGCATGGTGACCAGGGCAAAGGAGAATATTGCACTGTCAGGGCTTAGCGACCGGGTTGTAAGGTTCATAACCGATGATGTGGTGAAATTTGTTCGGAGAGAAAAGCGCAGGGGAAAAACGTATGAAGGAATCATCATGGATCCTCCGTCCTATGGAAGAGGCCCAAAAGGTGAGCTGTGGAAGATTGAAGATGAGCTTTTCGGGCTGGTGGAATTGTGTATGGACATATTAAGCCCCGAACCATTGTTCTTCCTGATAAATTCATATACTACCGGGCTGGCTCCCAGCGTTTTGACTAATATTTTATCCTTGTCCATGGTAAAAAAATTCGGAGGTCATGCATATAGTGATGAAATTGGTTTACCTATATCAAAATCAGGACTTGTTCTGCCATGCGGAGCATCAGGCAGATGGGAAAGGTAAGGGCAAATGCTTTGCCGGTGTATTTTAAGTATGTTAACCAATATTAACGTATTCATATAATTAAGAAATTTAAGCAGGAAGATGGTTTGCCAATCAATTTACAGCCATCTTCTAAAGGTGGGGTACTGGCAGCAAAGCACTTTATAAGTAAGGGATACCGGAGTTTTGCTTTTGTAGGCGGAACCATGACATAGGGTGTAATAATGCAGCGTTTATATGGTTTCAGGGATACATTGGAGGAATATGGGTTTTCGCTGAATGCGGATCAGATATTGGATGCATGGTTCTGGAATCATGGAGTGACGAAGAAACTTTCTATATTTTCAATGGTGCAAAGTATGAACAGAAGGACGGAGGAAGCTTTCAATTATGGTGATTTCACCTATGGGCAGCATTGCATGTGGCCTGATCCAAAAGCTTTTACCGGGATACTCGAAGAAAACAATATCAAGCTAATTCTCTGGCAGATTCCTGTAATAAAATATGTAGAAGGCAATATAGGAAATCAGCTTATTAACGATGAATCCCATGCCATAAAGAATGAATACTGCATTATGAATGATGACCTAACCCCATACAGGATTACCGACAACTGGTTCAACAATTCATTGGTTCTGGATTTTACAAACCCGGAAGCGGTGGAATGGTGGTTCAAAAAGAGGGAATATCTTTTGGGTGAACTGAATGTGGCCGGTTTTAAAACTGATGGCGGGGAATTTGTATATGACAGCAGTGTAAGATTTTACGACGGTAAAGACGGAGAAGAAATGCATAATTTATATCCGAATTTGTATATGGAGGCTTACCATGATTTTTTAAAAAGGCATTTAAGGAAAATATCTAAGATATTGGATATTTTATAAGTAAAAAATTGAATTGAACAGCAGTAAGTTTTGTACCAATTTCTTAATTTGTTGTAGTATAATAAAATAAGAATATAAAGCGAAAAAATACCTGAAAAATGTCACATTTTTCGGGGAAAATGACAGTGCTTTAACTTACACATAAGAAAAATTAGGGGGATTAAGATGCGAGGCTACAAAATTTTCTTACTGCTGTTCATTTGCTTTTTTACCATTTCTTTAACAGGTTGTAAGTTTGAAAATGCAAAGAACCATCCTGCTGCCGAACCCAATCAGCAAATATCAGAAACGCCCAATTCAAAACCAACAGATGTGTTAAATACTCCTTCACCGACACCTGAACCCACCGTTACTCCAACTCCTGAACCAACAAAGAAAGAAGTAAAGGTAAAAGGTCTGTACCTTACAGGGTGGTCTGCCGGAAACAAGGAAAGAATGGAGCATTATATTAATCTTGTCGAAGAAACGGAACTGAATGCTTTTGTAATAGACATAAAAAACGACGACGGTATTGTAAGTTACGAATCAAAGGTTCCTGCAGTGGTTGAAGCAGGTACTTACCTTAAAAAGTATAATCCGGATAAGCTTATTGAAACGCTTCATGAAAAAGATATATATGTTATTGGACGAATTGTGTGTTTCAGAGATCCAGCCTATTCAAAAAAATACCCTGACCGGGCGGTCAGGCACGTTAACGGTGGCTTATGGTGTGAAGAAAAAAACAATGATAACATGACATGGTTAAATCCATGTGATGAACGGAACTGGAAATATATAGTTGATATTGCGAAAGAAGCTGTTGAATTGGGATTTGATGAAATCCAGTTTGACTATGTGCGTTTTCCCGATGGAACCCGTCGTAACATGGATTTTGGCAGGACAGATTTTGTAAAGTATGAAATTATTAACAATTTTCTTGCCTATGCAAGAAAGGAAATGCCTGATGTGACAATTTCTGCAGATATTTTTGGAATTGTCTGTGTAAGCCCTGAAGATCATGAAGATATAGGCCAGTACCTAGAGATGATTGGCAAGGATCTGGATTATATTTCACCTATGACGTACCCCTCATTATATGCAAGAGGGCAGGTAGTAAACGGCATTAAATTTCCAAACCCTGATCTTGAGCCATATTCTGTGATATATAATACGCTTCTGATGGCGAAAGAAAGGATTTCAAAAGTCGAGAACTATAAGGCCGGTATACGTCCTTACCTTCAGGCATACACTGCCAGCTGGCTGCCTAAAGACGCACATCAGAAATATACCGCCGAGCAGTACAGACAACAAATACAGGCAGTATATGATGCGGGTTATGAGCAATGGATTTTCTGGGATGCAAATAATAAATATGAGGGGTATGAAGCATTTTATAAAGAATAAATAAGAGTTTACATTAAATACAGAAAAAGATGGCTCCTTCACGGTTTTTGAAACAAGTTAATGCATGAATGGGTGAAGCGAGCCATTTTTGAATCATAATCTGATGTTTAAATTTTAGTTTCCTTTCCTTCGTGATGTACAAAAACTATGGGTTTCCCTTCAGCAGTTGCAACCCTGCGGTCAAACTCCTTTTCCTTTTCTTTGTTTGTTTTAAAGCAATAAGGATGCTTTGATAAAAAATCTTTAAATTCATTATACTTCAAGCAATAATCATCTCCTTTATTCAACGTTCACTAATAATATATGAAACAAGCCATAAAAGGTTCGTACCGTACCAAAGAAATCAACATAAAATTTTCTTCAATGTAATACCTGTTTCCACATAAAACAAATTTCCTTGCGCAGAAAAATATTTTAAACTATAATATAGGAATGTTGAATTACATAACCTTAAAATGCGCTATATATACATAGTTTTTTTGCCAACATATAAACTGAAATCTACCAACCCCGAAAGGAGGGCTTTTATTGAATCATGATACTATATTAATACTGGATTTTGGTGGCCAGTATAATCAGCTAATTGCCCGCAGAGTTCGTGAGGCTAATGTTTATTGCGAGGTTCTTTCATATAATACGCCTGTTGACAAAATTCTTTCCAAAAAGCCAAAGGGTATTATTTTTACAGGTGGACCGGCTTCTGTTACAGATGAAAAAGCACCTAAATGCGATCCTGAAATTTTTAAGGCAGGTATTCCTATTCTTGGGATATGTTATGGCATGCAGTTAATGGCTGCTGAACTCGGAGGAAAGGTTGGCAAGGCTTCATCAGGAGAATACGGAAAGGTTGAAATTGCACTTGAAACGGGTAATGAGTTGTTTTCCAATATAAATACCGAGACAAGCTGCTGGATGAGTCATACATTTCAGGTTGAAAAATTGCCTTCGGGCTTTGATTTTTTGGCAAGAACACGTAACTGTGCCGTTGCCGCCATGGGGAACAGGGAGAAGAAACTGTACGGAGTTCAGTTCCATCCTGAGGTGCTGCATACACAAAACGGTCAGGAGATTATTAAAAACTTCCTGTTTAATATTTGCCGGTGCCAGGCTGACTGGAAAATGTCTTCCTTTATAGAAGACACAGTAGAAAAAATCAGAAATAAAGTTGGAAGCAAAAAAGTATTATGTGCTTTATCGGGTGGAGTTGATTCTGCCGTTTCTGCTGCACTGGTAAATAAGGCCGTAGGAAAGCAGCTTACCTGTATTTTGGTGGATCATGGCCTGCTTCGGAAAAATGAGGCTGACCAGGTCGAGGAAGTTTTCACACGCCAGTTTGATATAAACTTTATACGGGTAAACGCCCAGGAACGCTTCTTAAAACGCCTTGCAGGAGTAACGGATCCGGAGCAGAAAAGGAAAATAGTCGGAGAAGAGTTTATCCGTGTGTTTGAAGATGAGGCTAAAAAATTGGGCAAGGTGGACTTCCTTGTTCAGGGTACCATTTATCCTGACGTCATTGAGAGTGGAGTCGGTGATGCGGCGGTTATCAAAAGCCATCATAATGTAGGAGGGCTTCCTGAACATGTGGATTTTGATGAAATAATAGAGCCACTTAGGGATCTTTTTAAGGATGAAGTGCGCAAAGTGGGAATTGAGCTGGGATTACCTGAGCAATTGGTATGGAGGCAGCCATTCCCGGGGCCAGGCCTTGCAATAAGAGTGATTGGCGAAGTTACTTTTGAAAAACTGGAAATTCTGAGGGAAACAGATCAAATCTTCAGAGAAGAAATAGAAAAAGCGGGTTTAAACAAGTCAATAAACCAGTATTTTACTGTACTTACGAATATGAGAAGTGTTGGTGTAATGGGTGACGAAAGGACATATGACTACACTGTTGCCCTTCGCGCTGTTACAACCACCGACTTTATGACAGCGGACTGGGCCAAGGTTCCGTATCAGGTCCTTGAAAGGGCTTCAAACCGCATTGTAAATGAAGTGAAAAGTGTTAACCGGGTTGTTTACGATATTACATCTAAACCACCGGCCACAATTGAATGGGAGTAATTGAAATAAACCCTATAGGCCTTAGAAAAAGGTTTATAGGGTTTTATTATGACTTAAACTTAGCTGATGTTGCAGAAAATCAATTTTGAACATCGGCCGATTTAATTTTATTAATAATATTTATGGCAAGCTCATATTTATAGACCGACTTGTGCTGTGTGTTAAATTTAAAACGGTAAAGGGTGTTTTTGTAATAAAATTCAAACTTGTTGTTATTCTGAACGTTCATACCCGAAATTTCGCTTAACGGGAATGTGTACATATTTCCTTTCTCGGGCTTGAATTCAAACCTGTCAAAGTATAATTCAACATTGCCAAGCCAATTGTATTTCCTGAGTTTTCCACGGCGTTTGCCGGTGAACAATCTTGTATCGCTATCAGAAAACAGGGGGATTTTGCCTGTTACATATTCATCTTTTGAGAATAATTCATATAGGTAGGCATTCTGCCATTCGCTCCAGGCTTGTGTTGAATCAAAGAATTTTTCATGCTCTGCTGTGAAAAATCCATATTCATCATATCTGACGGTATAATTGCATTCTCTGCAAGTAAAATAATCCCCATGACTGTGAAGCGAACATAATGACCTGCACCTGGGGCATACCACAAGGAATAAATCAAGGTATTCTGCAAGGTTTTTGCCTTTGAACCGAATCATGTTCTTATTCTGCCATTCATATTCGTTAAAATGAATACCGTCAACAACTTTACGGTATATGGAATCAACGTCCATATCTTTGATTTCTTCAGGCTTTAAAAGAATATCATAATTCATGTTTATTATACCCGTTCTGGAACTTCTTGCCCATCTTGGCCTTGTAAGGCCCGCTCCCTGCATCACGGTACTGATAACAGGAATTTTCAGGCTTTTAATCAGCTTTGCAGTCGAATAAATAACCGGTACATTTTTTAAATCCCAATTACGTGCACCTTCAGGATATAGACCAATTACACCTTTTCGTTTGATTATTGACAATATTGCGCGGATTGTTCCGGAGTCTGCCAGTTGTTTTGACTTTGGTATACCTCCCACCAGTTTCAGAACCTGTCTTAACCAGAAATTTCTGAAATGGGCATCCGATATAACAAAATAAATGGGATCGGCTATTCCTATCGACATCAGAAACGGATCCCATGCTCCGACATGGTTGCCTATAACCAGATATGGAGGTCTGATATTCTGTATTTTTTGGTTATAAATTTTAACATTGAATCTTTTTTTAAGATAAACCCCAAATGTGGATTTCAACACCTTGTTAAACCACCTGCTGTAATGATATTGCCTTGATTTCATCTTATTCCTCCTGCAAAAGAATACATTTTTATTTTAGCAAAAAGGGCATTTTATGTCCATAAATGCCGGAATTTAAGATATCAATCATTATAATTATCATTGTTTATATTTTTAATAAACGTTATAATTTCTAATAGAAAAAAGGAGGTAGTTTATATGGCTGTCTTTGATATGCCGCTTGATGAACTGAAGAAATACATGGGGATAAATCCCAAGCCGGAAGATTTTGATGAATATTGGGAAAGAGCTTTAAATGAAATGAAAGCAACAGACCCAAAAGCCGAACTTAAACCCGCAGATTTTCAAAGCCCTGTTGCCGAGTGTTATGACTTATATTTTACAGGTGTGAAAGGTGCAAGGATTTACTCAAAACTTCTGAAACCCAAAAATGTGGACAAACCTATGCCTGCAATCCTTCATTTTCATGGGTATTCGGGAAACAGCGGGGACTGGCATAATTATCTTGGTTATGCAGCTTCGGGTTTTACCGTTGCAGCATTGGACTGCCGTGGCCAGGGAGGATTGTCTGAGGACAAGGGCGGTGTACTGGGGAATACCCTTCAGGGACATATAATCCGTGGCCTTGATGATCCAAATCCCAATAATTTGCTGTACAGAGATATATTCCTTGATACGGCCATGCTGGCAAGAATTATTATGGACATGCCTTTTGTTGACAAGGACAGGGTAGGCGCCATGGGTGGTTCCCAGGGCGGAGCGTTAACAATTGCCTGTGCTGCGCTTGTGCCTGAAATAAAGAGGCTTGCGCCATGCTATCCTTTCCTGAGCGATTACAAAAGGGTTTGGAAAATGGATCTTGCAAAGGACGCGTATGTAGAGTTATCACAGTATTTCAGAAGGTTTGATCCAATGCACCTGCGTGAAGATGAGATATTTACAAAACTTGGATATATTGATATACAACATCTTGCAGAAAGAATAAAAGGTGAAGTGCTGATGGCTACAGGCCTTATGGATACTGTCTGTCCGCCTTCCACGCAGTTTGCTGCTTACAATAAAATCAGAGCGAAAAAGAACATGGTGATATATCCTGACTTTGGGCACGAACATTTGCCTGGCTTTGAAGATATTAAATACCGGTTCATGCTGGGGTTATAATTATTTTACCGGTTTATGCTATTTCTAATGAAATTTTAATTGTTCATAAAGGCGCTGTTAATTTTATCATTATACAATGTCCAATGTAAGTTAAATTTGAGTCTTTGGAGGTGCAAGCCATGATTACATTGGAACTTGTGGATCAAATGAGAAAAAGGACCAACTGCAGCTACGAAGAGGCTAAATTCTTTCTTGAAAAGCATAACGGAGATGTGCTTGAAGCCATAGTTGATTTTGAGAGAAGCAAAAGCAGCGCAAGATTTATAAATAATGATGCTAAAAAACAGGTCAACAATTTATGGCAAAGCGTATGCGCGTTAATTAAAAAAGGTTTTGAAACCAGGGTGGTATTAGAAGGTAATAATCATGTGTTAATTAACATACCTGTTAACATTTTGATCCTTTTTACTATTTTTACTTCGTATATAGTTATTCCCCTGTTAATAATCATGCTAATGCTGGGCTATAAGCTTAGCATCGTGAAATCGAAGGGAGAAGTAGTGAATATTTCTAAAATAATAGATAATGTGACAGGTAACGGTTTAAATAAAGATCCAAATGTACAGCAGCAAAAACAGGAAATAACGGTAGCCTCAGAAGAACAACAAAATAATTATAATGAAATGACTATTGAATAACATTCCGGCTGATTGCCGGCTAAAAGGAAGTCCATGGGTGAAAAAATGGCTGAAAAAATACTGATAATTGAGGATGACAGCAGAATAGCGAGATTTCTTGAACTGGAGCTCAGGCATGAAGGATATCAGGTTGAAATTGCTTCAGATGGCAGAAGCGGCCTTGAAAAAGCATTAGGCAGTGATGTAGACCTGGTAATCCTTGACCTGATGCTTCCTCTTCTTAGTGGTATTGAGGTTTTGCGGCGTATCAGGAAAGTGTCGGAACTGCCTGTAATTATGCTTACCGCTAAGGATGATGTATCCGACAAGGTAGTTGGTCTTGACAGCGGTGCGGATGATTATGTCACAAAACCTTTTGCCATAGAAGAACTGCTTGCCAGGATCCGCGTTGCACTTAAGAGAAAAAACAATACGGTAAAAAGAGAAAATGATGTTTTAAAAGCCGGGGACCTTGTACTGAATAAAACAAAGCATACGGTTACATACAAGGATGAAGAAATACCGTTGTCAAAGAAAGAGTATGATCTTCTTGAATATATGATGGAAAACAGGGGAATTGTACTGACCCGTGAACAGTTAATTGAAAAGGTATGGGGTTATGATTACTACGGCGATACGAACGTCACAGATGTATACATAAGATACCTTAGAGCCAAAATAGACCAGAAGTACAACCTTTCATACATTAAGACCGTACGCGGAGTGGGGTATATTTTTGAATGCGACGAATAAAACAGAAAATTTAAAACAGCGCCAAAAAGTATCATATGCATCGGAAAACCAAAAAGGCAAAAATCCAAAACTAAAGGATGCAAGCAAAAAGGAAAGCACCAATAAAGCTTCGGGCAGAACCGGTTTATCAATGAGCCGCAGGATTTCGGTATCCTATACTCAGATGCTTATCGATACTCTTTTGTCATGCCTTATTCTGATGTTCATCGTATATATTGCTTATAATCTGGTTGTTATAGGAATTGAAACAAGGGTGATCATAAACGATTTACTGTTGTCAGATGATTTATCCGAAAGTATTTACGATATAGCTGTTCAGAAAGATACCGAGATTGCATTGAGCGATTCGGACGGAAAAATACTAATCAATACTTTCAGGAAGGATTTTTCCGGGTCACATCCTCAAATACCCGTATGGTTTTACAGAAGAGACGGCGCAGTTTTTATTATGTTCAAATCTCATATCCAGAATTCTGACGGGGTTTTTGAAATTTATATTTTCAGAAATGTAACCAAAACTGTGTATGAAATGATAACCCTTTTCGGATTTTGCATTGTTTTATACACTATTGTTATTTTAATGATTTATATAAGGGGCAAATCCATAACTAAAAACGTTCTTAACCCAATTGCCGAAATGACAAAGATGACAAAGGAAATAACTGCACAAAACCTGAATCTTAGACTTAATGTAACAAATGCAAAGGATGAGCTGAAAGAGCTTATCGTTACTTTCAATGAAATGATGGACAGGATTGAGTCAGCATACAACAAGCAAAACCAGTTTGTTTCCGATGCTTCTCATGAACTTAGGACGCCGATTTCGGTGATACAGGGATATACAAGAATGCTTGAAAGGTGGGGAAAGGATGATCCTGAAGTCTTATCCGAAGCCATTGAAGCAATCGGAAAAGAAACTGAAAATATGAAGGAGCTTGTAGAGAAGCTTTTATTCATTGCACGGAATGACAAGGATACTCTTATTCTGAATAAAGAGAAATTTTCTTTAAGCGATATGATGGAAGAACTTGTTAAGGAAACCCGGATAGTGGATAAACGACATATAATAGAAGATTCAATTGAAAAAAACATTGAGATTGTTGGTGACAGGAACCGTTTGAAACAGGCCATGAGGATTTTTGTTGACAATGCTCAAAAATACACTGAACCCGGGAAGAAGATTGCAATTGGTTTAATGAAGGAAGATAACAGGGTTGTTTTGTCAGTAAAGGATGAAGGATGCGGTATAGACAGCAATGACATTCAAAACATATTTGACAGGTTTTACCGTGCCGATCAGTCGAGGGATCGGAACAAGGGAGGCCACGGTTTGGGCCTATCGATAGCAAAGATAATAATACTGAGGCATGGCGGGAAAATTCATGTAAAAAGTAAATTGGGAGAAGGAAGTACATTTTCTGTCATATTGAATATCCAGTAAACAAATAGTTTCAAAAGCTTATCAATTCAACATGGAACTATCATCCATTGCGTGAATTGATTTTTTTATTGTACGAAATTACACAAATGCAATTTATGCTGTATACATGGCTGTTTTTGCCAATTATATTGACATTTCTTTACAATTTCTTTACGATCTATGATATCTTATCAAAAGATGGTGTTATATGTGAATAATAAACCCTTGGAAAATGAGTTTTATGTTGACAGTTACGATAAATACAGCTATGGCAAACTCGAACTGCTGTTTTATGCTTCTGCAGGGGCTGTCACAATGGCACTGATAGGATGGGTGTTCTACAGAAGTATTTTTTTTACAACAATTTGCTTCATAACAGGTCTGTTGTACCCCAAAATCAAGAAAAAGCAGCTTGTTGAAAAGCGGCGGAATATACTGCGGCTGCAGTTTAAAGACCTGTTATATTATCTTGGTGCATCCCTGTCAGCAGGTAAATCTGTTGAACAGGCATTTATTCAGGCTCATGGAATACTTAAAAATTTATATCCCGGAAAGAAATCCGATATCGTTAATGAAACAGGACTAATTTTAAAAAGGCTTCAGATGAATGAGAACATTGAATCCATACTGAAGGACTTTGCCATACGTTCAGGGATCGAAGAAATACATCATTTTGCAGATGTATTTTCGGTTTGTAAAAGGACGGGTGGTAACCTTGTGGAAATAATACGCACAACTTCAAGAATGATAAGCGAACGTATCGAAATAAAACAGGAGATTGAAACCGGTCTAGCCGCGAAAAAGCAAGAACAGCGTATTCTTACGGCTTCATCTGTTATAATGGTTCTTTTCATATCAGCAATGGGCGGCGACCTTATGGAGCCAATGTTTACTACTGCAGCCGGCAGGGTGATTATGACCTTTTCCTTGATTCTGATATGCAGTGGGATAGTCATTTCAAACCGGATAATGAATATTAAATTTTAAGGCAGGGGAATGCGTTGAATAACGTATATTTAGTGGTTATGTCAATTACTGTTGTATCGTATGTTACCATGAACCAATATGTAAAGCAAAGATATTCCGAAGAATTAAACGCACTCGACAAAAATGAATATACCTGTAAAAACCTGCTGGCTTTGGGTATGTGGCTCTTTGACGAACTGAACTTACCGGCATCAGGTTCCTACCATGTTTTCCTGTATCAGCGCATTGTGATGGTTTATGGTACAAGATATGCAAGTTTCTTTTTAAAAGTACACTGGGCAGAAAAATTCTTATATTTCTTCATTGGAATTGCCATTGCTTCTTTTATTGGCGCTTTCTCCGGCTCGGGAGCAGCATTTGCGTCAGTCATACCTGTTTCAGGGATATTTCTGTTCTTTCTGACAGACAGGAATCTTGACGATAAGGCTAAAAAAAGAAAGCTTCAGTTCATGATTGACTTTCCTGCTTTCATCAGTAAACTGGCGTTGCTTATGAATGCCGGGATGCATCTACGCCAGGCGCTGTTGAAGATATATAACGATTCTGATAAGGACAGGCCTTTATATGTGGAATTAGGTACCGTTCTTGGCGATCTGGAGTCGGGAATCAGCGAAAACCAGGCATGGCAGGAATTTTCAGAGAGGTGCAAGGTAAAGGAAATAGCATCTTTTGCCAGCATGATAGTGCAAAATTCAAAAATTGGCGGAAACCAGCTGGTTAACGAGCTAAAGAGAATGTCCCATGAAACATGGGAAATGAGAAAACATGCAGCAAAGCAAATGGGTGAAACGGCTTCTGCAAAACTTATATTTCCGATGATGCTTATACTTATAGGGATCCTGGCTATTGCCATATCTCCTGCCATAATGCAGTTTTCAATAAATTATTAACCAATGGGAGGGTTGAAAATGAAAAAGATGATAAAAAAATTCATATCAGATCAAAAAGGTATCAACACGGTTGAAGTTGTTGTATTGGTGGCAATTGCTCTAGGCCTGGCTTTAATATTCCGGGAACAGATTTTAAATTTTATAAACAAGATATTAGGTGAGGTTCTTGATGCTGATGCATTTACGCTGCCAAAATAACTCCGGGGCCATGAAGATAAGAACGTTTTTTGTATCACATCCAGAAAAAACTGAAACCAGTGGTGCCGTTACTGTCGAATATGCCATTGTTTTTCCGGTTGTCATTATATGCGTTATGGTTCTTGTTTACCTGGGAATGCTGTGTTATCAGCAATGCCTGATGCAATCGGCAGTAAATGAGTATGTTCAGGATCAGGCATTTTTATGGGGGTTTGCTCCTGACGGGATTGACATGAAAGCAGGTATAAAAAGTAAAGATGCATATATTGACGAAGAACTGTATTGGCACATTTTCACTGATGTCGATAAAAGAAAGAAAAAAGCAGTGCAGTCGCTGCAATATGAGCTTATGTCAAAAAGCGTCATAAAACCACATAACGGTTTTGATGTTGAAGTGGCCTACAGCAATTTTTTAGTCTACAAAAAAATCGGTATAAATGCTAAAGCAATGTATCCCCTTCCTTTTAAAGGTTTATTTGAATTATTTGGTTTACCGGGTTATGTCCTGATAGAGGCATATGACGAAACTGCAATTACTGATCCTCAGGAATTTATGCAAAATATTGATTATCTGCTTCAAATTTACGATGAATCAGGGGCGAAAGACTGGGTTAAGGAAAAATGCGAACCTCTTATTAGCACCCTTCAAAAGATAAAAAAATATATAAGGTAATATTGTCAGGATGGTAAATAATGAAACTACGTGGAAGTGTTACGGTATTTATCAGTATGATTTTATCTGTTTTAATAGCTTTTTCCGGAACGGTTGTGGACTTATCCAGGTTCCGTGCGGGAGAAAAGCTTGCCAGGGCAGCTGTGCAAATGTCTGTAGAGTCAGCGCTTACCCAATATTTTGCACCGCTGAGGGACAATTACGGACTTTGGGCAAGCGGTTATAACACCGAAGAACTTGAAGCACTGATATACGACCTGTTAGAAAAGAACTTAAGTGTTGAGAATGCTTTTATGCCCGGAGTTACAGACCTTTTTGGCTTCTCGGTGGAAAATGTAACTGTACACCCTATGTTTAACCTTGCTGATGAAAACATACTTGAGAAAGAAATCACGCAGTATATGAAATACCGGGCACCGGTAAACACCGTAGGTCTTTTTATTGAAAAGCTTAAAGCTCTTAATATGTCCATGGCTCAGTCCGGTGTTTTGAAAAAGAGGATGGAGCTTGAGGATGAAATTCAAAAAGTACGTGAAAAGCAGGTTTATTTAAGCATGTTGCTGGCTGAAAGAATTCCCCTGTACTTGAAACCTGTGGACAGGATAAACGATAATCTGGTTTCAATATCTTCACTGCTGAGTGAAATTAACAGCGCTGAAGAAAAGAATCGGGAGCTTGACAAGTCATACCATGCAATGCCGCCATTGATTGGCAGGATAAAAGATGCAAGAATCAGAATATATGGCATTGAAAAGGAAATATCCGATCTTGAAGACGAGCTGGTGCCTCTCGAAAGGCAATACCGGCAGACAGAAAGCAAAATTGATTCGTACTACGAAGAAATAGAGGATATGGAACGTGAAATTTCAAAGCTGGAGAAAAAAATATCAGAAGAAGAAAAAAAGGATGATCCCGATGAAAATTTAATCAGATCGTATAATAACGAGATTGACAAGCTTAACGGTTATATCAGGAGGATAGAGAGAAACATACAGTCATTAAATGATGAACTGGAAGAAATTTATGATGATATAAAGGATATTAAGCAAAAAATCTCGCTTAGATATGAACAGATTAAATCAGTTGAAAAATCAGTTGAAAGTGATGAGAAACAGCTCAGAAAAGAGATTGATACATGCATAAAAATACTTGGCGATATAAAACGCAGAGCTGAAACCATAAAAGAGAAAATGCTTGAGATTAAAGATACTGTAAGTATTTTTGCCAAATACAATGAAGAAGGTATGAAACTGGTATCCGAAATTCTTAAACAGAGTGAGGAAATAACAGGCTTAACCGAAAAAATAAACTCGGATATTGCAAAACAGTCCGAAAAATCAGACAATGCTTTTCTGTTTAAAATAAAAGCAGACATGAAAAAACTATCACTTACTGTAAACCCCGAAGTATTGGGAGCAATAAAATCAGACTTGGAGCAAAATTACAAGTCACTGAATGAAGCAGGCAGTATGGCGGACTATTCCATAAGGAAGGTTGACGAAATCACAGACAGCATTCAGGTGTTCATAAACAGGACCGAACAGGTATATGAAACATTGAATTTCCAAGAAAGGGAAGTTTTTGGCCCCCGGCTGAAGGAGCATGTTAACAATGTAAATGAAAAAGTTAACTTAACCGTTTCTGTATATAAAATGAACTCATATGATTTGGAACCGGCAGTAAACCAAAAAGAAAAAAATGAATTTTACAGATGGTGCAACAAAGTATTTAGCGAGAAAAATGAAACAGGGGACAAGGGCAAAGGGTACGAAAAAAAGCTTCGCGATAACTTAAAAAAGGCCGATGACAAAGGGAAGGAAGAAAGTGAAAAATCTTTTGACGGTAAAGACGGGAAAATGCCGGATAAGGAACTGGATCGGCTGTTTAGCTCCCTGCCTTCGGGCAGGAATAATGAAAACGGCTCATCACCGGTTAAGGAAAAATCGGATGAAGAACTTGAAGAACAATATAAAAAGCAGTTGGACAATAACGGCGATATCGCTTCAAGAATAGAAGATGCACTGTCGGATATCGGTGAAAACCTGCTAAAATCGCTTTATATTAATGAATATATTATCGGTGCCTTTAAAAACGCAAATATTGATAAAGTTCCAACCCAAAGAATAAATATTTATGGAGGCCCTGCCAAAACATTTTTTGAAAAAGCAGAGGTTGAATACATTCTGTTTGGAAAGAAAAAAGAAAAAGCAAATGCGAGCCTGACGCAAATGTCAATTCTTGGTATAAGAATGGGGCTTAATCTTCTTCATGTTTACATGAGTACTGATAAGACGTCGGCTGCATTGACAGCAGCTTTATCCATCTCGGGATGGACCGGGTTTGGCGTCCCCATTATAAAAAACCTGATACTTATCGGATGGGCTGCAGGAGAATCCTATGTTGATTTAAAGGATTTAAACGAAGGAAAGGATGTGCCTGTATATAAAACCGAGAACACCTGGAAGTTAAATCTCAAGTCAATATTTACAGGCATAGCAGGTCAATTCCTCGATGAATCATCAGAATGGATTAAACAAACGAAGGATGAACTGGTTGATAAAGCTGATGATGCCGTAAAGTCATTAATTAGGGAGATGGTATCTGCTGCCGTTCATGCAGCTTTTATGCCGGTACAGAAGACTATAACCGAGCTGGGGAATGAAAGCGATACCGCAGGCGGCATAGAATTAATAAATCCCGGAAGTTTAAGTGAAATAAACGATATGGATGATCTGAAAGAGTGGGTTCAGGAATTCTGCCTGAAGCAGTACCAGGCAATAAAGGATGAAGCTTCAGAATGGACTGAATCCAAGCTGGAAGATTATAAAAGTAAATTAACAGATAAAATTGTTGATTTAATAATCAACAGTTCAGCATATAAAAAGATTTTTTCGGCCTTAAAAGAAAGTCTTGATAATATAATCGATGCGGGAGCAAATTCACTGTCAGAAAGCATAAACCAGATTGGGGCAAGCATTGCGGATCAGGGTATGCAAAGCCAGCTTGTAGGTACAGTTGTATCCTTTAACTATACAGATTATTTAAGGCTGCTTCTTTTTACAGTGCCAAAAAAAACAAAACTTCTACGGGCTGCGGATCTGATACAGCTTAATATGTCCGAAACTCTCGATAATCCGGATTTTATGCTGTCTGAGTACAATTCATTTATAGTTGTTGAGGCTGATATTCAAATGAGAGCCATGTTCATTCCGTCTTTCCTGAAAAGAACAGAACCTGGCAGATTCAAAATAAGATGGGGGTATGGCTATTGAACAACAATAAATATCAGGAATCATTAAAAAGGCGAAAAAAAGCTCTTTTGAATAATGCAAAATGTGGAACCGGACAGCCAGGCAGTGCATCAGTAGAAGCAGCAATAATAATGCCGCTGATAATATTTGCATTTGTTTCAATACTGTTCATTATTCGCATAGTATCTACCTACAGCAGGGTACAGAATGCTTTAAACCAGGTTGCATCAAAAATGTCGTATTACAGTTATATTTACGCGGTATCAGGGTTAAAACAGCAGCATGACGAATTATCAGACAGTATAAAAAATGCTGCTGAAGAATTGAAAAACCAAACCGATGCAATAAAAACATTCTATAAATCAATTGAAAGCATATCGGACGATGCGGGCTCTTTTTTAAATGAACAAGACAAAATTGAAAGCATACAGCACTTGCTTTCTGAGCTTGAAAATGTCCGCGACTCTGCAGGGAATATTATGGAAACTGTTAATGAAATACTTAAAGACCCATTTCATGAGATTCAGCTGATAGGTCTTGCGTTTTCAGATTCACTGTTAAGTAAATCAAAAACAGCTTTATTCGGTGTTATTACCAAAAACATGCTTAAGAATAATCTTTCGAAGAATTTAAGAGCTGATGCCGAGAAGCTTGAAAAAATCCTGATGATAAAGGGCGGAATAGATAATCTGGACTTATCATGTTCAACATTTTTTAATGACAATCAAACTATTGATATAATCGTAGAGTATACAGTCAAACCGGGAATACATTTAGTACCGGAGATAAAGCTGAGAAACAGGGCATGCGTACTTTCATGGACGTGGGGTGTTAACAGGGATTTATCCGGTGATACCGAAGATGTAACTGAAAGTATATGGAATATTGATAAAAATAAGAATTTAACGTCTCAGCATTTAGCCAGAGGCAATAAGATAGATAAGATTTTTGCAGCCGAGTTGAAGAAGAATATCGGTGTCCATGCTGAAATAACCCCTGATAATTTTAAAACCATTGACTTGATCGAATATGCCCATAACGGTAGAGATGGTTCGCTAATAATGATTTTTTCTCTGAATCCGTTTCTGCCTGCTTATAACAGCAAAAGTGCCATAGTAGGAACAATAAGACAGAACTTGAACAGTTTAAGCAATTTTCAAAGATACGAATGCCGGGACTTCATTATAGATATGGAATTGTTGTCAGGCAATTATAAACGGGTTGCTTATATAATTATTCCTGAAAATGAGGTGCTTCCTGATAAATATATTCAGGCATTTGAGGAATGCAGGATTTTTGCGGACAAAAAGGGGATTGAGCTTATTCAGGTGCAAAAATACGGAGAGTACGATTATGATGAAGACAGCTAAAAGAAGGTTAAGAATAGCTTTCAATGTAACCGTTCTGCTGACTGTATATGTTTTATACACGATGGTGGTATTTTTTGCTCCGGACACAGAAGAAGGCGTTCGGAAACTTGTTTTAACAGTAATACTTGCCATTGCTTCCTCATCTGACATTCGCAGGCATAAAATTCCGTTAATTGCCTGTATTGCAGTACTGGGGATCAATGTAACTAAGACTGCTTTTGTTTCCGTTAATCCTGCTTCCTGGATTATAAGCTTTGTTTTATTTGCATTCCTTTTAATCATATATATTATAAACAAAGATTTAATAGGTTTGGGGGATATAATCCTAATCACATTGTGTGTCCAATCGCTTTTTCCTGAAAAAATATTTAAATTCCTGTTTCTGACATTTGTTTTTTCTACTTTCGCCGGTCTCTTTAAATGCCTGAAAGCCAAAAAGTTAAAAAATGTTACAGTACCTTTGACACCATGTATTGCTGTCTCGTTTGTATTATTAATGTGCTAGAGGGTGATATAATGAAAAGCTGTTTTGATTTTGCAACATCGTACTCAGGTTATGCAGGGAAAAGCTATATATCCTTTTCGGTTCCTGATGATGAAGAAATTGTGCAGTATCAGACAGAAATGCTGGCCAAAAATCATATTGATTTTTTATTGCCACTGTCTGTTCAAAGGTTTAATGATAATTGGAAACTGTCCTATGAAATTACATCCAAAATTCCACTGGAAAAAGTACTGGAAAGAAAAAGTTTCAAATATAAAGAATTTGAGAGTATTATAGAACAGATGGGAAAGCTTTCAATGAAACTTAGAGATTATCTGCTTGACGTTTCTTCTGTAATTTTTGATAAATCTTTCATTTATTGCGACCCGGGTGATTTGTCACTATATTTTATTTATTTTCCCGTTAAAGCCGGCAATTTAAATACAGCCTCAATGAAAGACTTCCTTCAGAAATTGATATTTGAAGATATCAGACTGTTGGATGATTCATCGGGAAACCTGTTAAAAAGATTGTTAGATGTTTTAAAGTCTGAAACTTTCAATCCCGAACAGCTTTTAAAATGTTTTGGCTTTGAAATACCGGAAAACCCGGATTGCATAAATCGGACCGGCAATGAAAAATATGCAGCCGATGTAATACCCGATCAATCATATAATGCCGTGGGTACTAAAAAGGATCAAGAAAAAAGGGAAGAAACCGTTCCAAAAGCTAAAGCATATTATCAAAAAAACAGCCCTGTAAAACAGGAAAAAGACAAGAGTTTTTCTACTGCGAGGTATCCGGTAAAATCCTGCATAATTGCCGTTGTGGCTAATATGTTCCTGGTTGCTTCGCTTATTATTGTTTTGATTTCTAAAGCCAGTTCAAGAAATTTTACCGGTACATTACTTGGGTTAATGCTTATTGGTTTTGCCGGAAATTATTTTATCATTACAAGGCTATTTTCGGGGAATAATCAAACTCAGAACGAAGAACAGAGAAAAAATAATGTCGTGCCGCATAATAGACGCTTTTCCAATGAAAATGCCGATGAAGACATTATCCTTCCAAAAAGAGTGCCTGTAAATGCCAAAGTATGGTTAAATCCGGAATTAAAAGCAGATCACGTTACCGGGACTGAACAATTACAGAGCGGTATTCTCATGAGTAAACACAAAACGATGGAGTGTGATGAATCAGGTTTAACTGAGAATAAATTAAGCATATCGCCTGTTATGGAGAACAGCACAAAATCCAATCATACCATGACAATTCAGGACAAGACAGTTGTTCTTGGGTATTCTGCAGGAGATGTGCCTTATCTTCAGAGCCACTCATGTCCAACTGAAAGAATTAGGATTACGAAGGAATCTATGTTGTTGGGAAGGCTTTCGGACAGTGTGGATTATACAATAAACAACAAAGCTGTTGGAAAAATTCACGCAGAAATAGTAAAAAAGGGAGACAGTTATTATATAATGGATCTGAATTCGGTAAACGGCACATATGTCAATAATGAAAGGATTACTTGCAGTACCGAGATCAAATTAAAAAACGGAGATATTATAACACTGGCAAATGAGACATATACGTTTGTTATAAATTAATGTAAATGTCCGGTTTCTTATTTATATGGGCTTACAGTTCCCTGGTTTGTTCTTTAACTTATTTGTAGTATAATAATGAAGTCAGTCGGTGTTTGCAATATGTATGCAAATATCGGTTGAACTATTTTTTTACTGCTTTGGGGGTTGCGGTATGAAAAAGTTCTTAACGGTATTTTTGCTGTTCATGCTTTTTTCTGTTCAGTTTTCGCTGGCAGCAAACGACGAAGCTTATCCGGTACGTGCAAAGGTTGTTGATTTGTTGGAAAATACCGGGGATGAAATAAATGAATTGGCCGATGGGTACTATTATGAAAGTCAGTTTGTAAAGGTCCGGATACTGGAAGGAGAATTCAGGGGAAGGACAGTAACGGCAGAACACAGTACAACAGCTTATTTCACTGATTATAAAACTTACAGGCTGAAAAAAAAGGAGATTATGTTTTTATTACATATAATATTGATGAGAACGGGCAGCCGGTGGACATATATGTTACCGATCTGGTAAGGGAAAAAAGCCTGATATTCTTATCAGCACTGTTTATATTCCTGATTCTGATACTTGGCAGGGGGCAGGGAGTCAAAACCATTTTTACGTTGCTTTTGACCATATTTCTTGTTGTAAAGGTATTGATACCGTTGATTTTAAAAGGTTATCCGCCCCTGTTGACATCAGTTTTAATATGCAGCATTGTTATTCTTATAAGTTTTCTGGTAATTATCGGCTGGAATCTGAAAACACTTGCTGCAGCACTTGGCACTGTATCAGGGGTGATAGCTGCCGGTGCTTTGGCTCTGATTGCAGGCACATCTGCAAGGCTGACAGGGCTTGCACAGGAAGAAACACTGATGCTGATGAATATTCCGCAGGAAGTAAATTTTAATTACCAGGGGCTTCTGTTCTCAGGGATTATTATCGGTGCAATGGGTGCAGTGATGGATGTAGGTATGTCCATTGCTTCCGCGTTATACGAAATAAAGGAGACAAACCCTGATGCCACTTTTTATCAGTTGGTTAAATCCGGGTTAAATGTAGGCAGAGATGTCATGGGCACAATGTCCAATACGCTTATTCTCGCTTATGCAGGTGGTGCACTTAATTTGATTCTGCTTTTTACGGCATATGAAGTCCCGTTTGATCAGATTATTAACGGAGACTATATGGCTTCGGAGATTGTTCGTGCGCTGGCGGGAAGCATTGGATTAGTTATAACCATCCCGATTACAACGCTTATTGCTGCCAGGCTGTATACTTCAAAGATGCCCGATGAATCTGATACAACGGATTTTTCAGAATGACTCCCCATATCTGGTAATATGGGAAAGTTATTGCTTTTGCAATTAAGTTGTATTTTCAACTGCTGCTTTTTATTGATATACTGGTATTGATTTTTTAACAACAGCATTTTATTATTTAATAAAAGAATTGATAGGGGAATGGTATGGCGTTAAGAGATAAGTATAAAACGATAGATTTTGCAAAAATTCCACAACATGTTGCAATAATAGTTGACGGAAACGGCAGGTGGGCCGAAAAACGCGGCCTGCCAAGGAGTGCAGGGCACCGGGAAGGAGCGAAAACCGTAAAAAGAACAATTGAACTGGCATATGATTTAGGTATTCGTTACCTTACTTTCTTTGCTTTTTCAAGTGAGAACTGGTCTAGACCTAAAGAAGAAGTGGATGAGCTGATGAAGCTATACCTGGATTATTTAAAGAGTGCTGAAAATGAAACCAGCGATAAAAATGTAAGGGTAAAGATAATAGGAAGCAGAGAAGGGTTATCTCAGGAACTGATAGATCAGATTGACAAGGTGGAAAGAAATACTATTAACAGGGATAAAATGACTTTAATTATCGCGCTGAATTATGGAGGACGTCAGGATATATTGCAGGCTGTAAAAAGGATTGTGAATGATGTTCAGAATGGTGTTCTCGATAAAGGCAATATTACCGAAAGGGATATTCAGAAAAGATTATATACCGAAGATATACCCGATCCCGATTTAATGATCAGGACAAGCGGAGAAATGAGGATAAGCAATTTCCTTATTTGGCAGTGTTCATATACCGAGTTCTATTTTTCCGAGGTTCTTTGGCCGGATTTTAAAGAAAAGCATTTTAAGGAAGCAATACTTGAATACCAGAGAAGAAATAGGCGTTTTGGAAGTATTGGAAAATAAAGTTGTTTGTCCCTTAAATTCCCGGTAATCCTTCAGAAAGCGGCGGTGATTTTTTGAAAACGAGGATTATAAGTGGAATAGTTGCATCGGTTATCCTGATTATTATCATGCAACTGCCACCGTTTATAATGGGTATAGCTGTTTTTGCTGCTTCTTTGGTTGCACTGTATGAGTTTTATCAATGTGTAAGAAAAGAAAATTATAATCCCATTAGGATTATAGGTTTTTCTACTTGTACGGTTTTTTTCATGTACTTAATTGGCAGTGCCTTTGTAGGCGAGGTGGAAAATACTTTTTTGGAAGATTTATACCGTACGGTTTTCAGGCAGGATATTATATACCTGTTTATTTACCTTGTAACGGTCTGTTTGCTTCTTCAACTGGTATTCAGGCCCAGGCGTTTTACAATAAAGGATGTAGCTGTTACACTTTTGGGAATGGCATACATTCCTTTTCTGTTATCCTTTATTTTTATGGTTAGACTGATGGATCATGGGTATGAATTATCCTGGCTGATTATTATCGGAACTTTTTCCACCGACACCTTTGCCTATTTTATAGGCAAATTTTTCGGAAAAAGGAAGTTATTGCCTGAAATAAGCCCAAATAAAACCATTGCCGGTGGTATAGGAGGGATTTTAGGCAGCATTGTTTGTACAATCCTGTACGGGGAATTGTATATTAACGGTTTTTCGGGGCTGTATCTCAATGTTTTGCATTACCTGGTGCTGGGGATTGCATGTGGAATTATTGCACAGCTGGGCGACTGGGCAGCCTCGGCAATAAAGAGAAATGTCGGCATTAAGGATTTCGGGCATATAATGCCAGGGCACGGAGGCCTTCTTGACAGGATTGACAGCTTGCTTTTTGTAGCGCCAACAGTGTATTTTTATATTAAATTTATTATATTCTGATTTTTGGAGTTATGCACATGACAAAGAATCTGGTAATATTAGGTTCAACCGGTTCAATAGGAACACAGGCCCTTGAAGTATGTGACAATTTAAATATTAGGGTTTTGGGCCTGTCTGCTTCGGAAAATATAGACAAACTTGAAATACAGGCAAGAAAGTACAAACCGGCCATTGTGTCGGTGATGGATGCCGAACGGGGAAAAGAACTGAAAATCAGGCTTAAAGATACTGGCATAAAAGTTGTTTGGGGCATCGAAGGGATGATAGAGCTTGTAACATTTCCCGGTGCCGATACCGTCCTTACTTCGGTGGTGGGAATCGCAGGGCTTATTCCTACAATTAAAGCCATAGAGTCAGGCAAAAACATAGCCCTTGCGAACAAAGAGACACTTGTTACTGCCGGAAAACTGGTTATGGAAGCTGCAAAAAAGAATAACACCGATATTTTACCGGTTGACAGCGAACACATGGCCATTTTCCAATGCCTGGCGGGAAACAGGGCAGAAAATGTTGAAAAGCTGATATTAACAGCATCCGGGGGGCCATTCCGTGGTTTTTCAAAGGAACAGCTGAACGATGTTACGGTGGAGCAGGCTTTAAACCATCCTAACTGGTCCATGGGAAAAAAGATAACTGTTGATTCTGCAACAATGATGAACAAAGGGTTTGAAGTTATCGAAGCCCGGTGGCTGTTTGATGTGGACCTGTCCAGGATTGAAGTATTGGTTCACCCGCAAAGCATTATACATTCAATGGTGGAATACAGGGATGGTTCGATAATGGCGCAGCTGGGGGCTTCAGATATGAGAATACCCATTCAGCTGTCACTGACATGGCCTGACCGCTGTGAAAATAATTTTAACAGGGTAAGTTTCTGCGATATTAAATCACTGACTTTTGAAAAGCCCGATTTAAAGGTTTTTAAATGCCTTGATTTTGCTATTCGCGCGGCAAATACCGGCGGAAGCATGCCCACAGTATTGAATGCTGCAAATGAAGTTGCGGTTTCTTTGTTTTTAAATGGCAAAATTAAGTTTAATGCTATTATGGATTTAATAGAATCTGCCATGAATAATCACAAGGTGCATATAGAGCCTTCCCTTAATGATATAATAGAAATAGACCGTTTGGCGCGTGAGGAAGTAATGAACATGTACGAGAAAGAGTTCAGGCGTATGTAAGAGCCTGGGGGAAGTCTCCGGAATGCGAAAATAACTTTGGAAAGCAGGTATTGATATGAATATTCTGTTGGCAATCGTTGCATTAAGTTTGTTAATACTTGTACACGAATTGGGTCACTTTATGGTAGCCCGCTGGTCCGGTATTAAAGTTTTGGAATTCTCAATTTTTATGGGCCCTAAAATTTTTCAATGGGGAAAAGGTGAAACAAAGTATTCGATTCGTGCAATCCCGATGGGAGGGTTTGTAAGGATGGAAGGAGAAGAAGAAGCCTCCACCGACGAACGTGCGTTCAATAACAAACCCGCCGGTATAAGGGCGCTGGTTATTGCAGCCGGTGCTACAATGAATATAATTATTGCAATTCTTATAATAACCCTGATATCTCTCTTTTTAGGTTACAGTACAACAACGGTGGCGAAGCTGAGTGTAGACTCGGCGTTAAAGCAGGCCGGGATAGAGGTAGGGGATAAAATTGTGTCCTACAATGGAAAACATGTTTTTCATCCGACCGACCTGTCAATGTTCCTGTATGTATCAAACGGTGAGCCTGTTGAAGTTGTATACCGGCGCGAGGGTGTTAAAGACCTGCAGCGTACAACTGTGGTTCCAAAGGAATCAACACCGGTTTACATGATTGGTATTTCGGTTGGTATTGACAATGGTAAAGCCAACAATATGGTAGAAAGTGTTCAAAGTGGTTCTCCGGCTGAAAAGGCAGGGCTTATTCCAGGAGATGTTATTATAAGGGTGGATGATGTAAAAGTAAACGAACGGGATGATTTGCTAAATTACCTGCAGCAGACCGGGGGGAAGCCCGTAGAGATTACCGTTGACAGGAATGGAGAATTAATTACATTCCATGATGTTGTACCACAGGCAAGCGAAACATATTTTGACCTGGGTGTGGAATTTGAATATAGGAAAGGCAATATTTTCAATTGTGTTGCAAGTGCTGTAAATTATTCGCTGTCCACCATCAGAGGTGTTTTTTATTCCATTGGCTGGCTGATTACGGGCAAGGCCAGTTTTAAGGAAGTTTCGGGCCCTGTTGGCATTGTTTCGACAATAGGCGAGGTTGTTGAAATGGGCAGAGGCTTTTCGGAAAAATTGCTTTACCTGCTTCAGATAACCGCATTTTTAAGCCTTAATCTCGGTGTTATGAATTTAATTCCGTTCCCTGCACTTGACGGCGGTAAATTATTCCTGATTCTTGTGGAAAAAATCCGCAGGAAACCAATTGATCCCGAAAAGGAAGCATGGATATCAATGGTAGGGTTCTTTATATTAATAGCGCTTATGATTGCGACATTGTTTAATGACATACCAAAACTAATCAGGGGATATTAAGAATGGATCGGTTGATATTAAGAAGAAAGACCAATAAAGTACGGGTCGGAAATGTTTATATTGGCGGAGATGCCCCTGTAACAGTTCAGTCAATGGCAAACACAAAAACATCAGATACAGGGGCAACAATTGCACAAATTAAAAAGCTCCAGGAAGCAGGCTGCGATATTGTCCGTGTTGCAGTACCTGACATGCAGTCTGCTCTGGCAATAGAGCAAATAAAAAATGAAATATCCATTCCGCTTGTTGCTGATATTCATTTTGATTACCGCCTTGCTATAACTGCAATGGAAAAAGGTGCCGACAAGGTAAGAATTAATCCCGGGAATATCGGTTCTGAAGACAGGGTTAAAAGCGTGGTAAGCTGCGCAAAAGAGCGTGGAATACCCATTCGCATAGGTGTTAATTCAGGTTCTCTTGAAAAAGACCTGTTGGAAAAATACCGCGGAGTTACTCCTGAAGCCCTTGTTGAGAGTGCATTAAAGCATGTTGCCATATTGGAAAGGCTGAATTTTAACGATATAGTCATATCATTAAAAGCTACCAATGTACCTTTGACGATAGCAGCGTATAAACTGATGTCGGAAAAAGTGCCTTATCCGCTGCATGTAGGTGTTACAGAAGCAGGAACGGTGTATAACGGAACCATTAAATCGGCTGTTGGGATAGGTGCTTTGCTCGCTTGTGGAATAGGCGATACAATACGCGTCTCATTAACAGGAGATCCCGTGGATGAAATAAAAGCAGGAAAGGCAATATTGAAATCGCTGGGTTTATACAGTCGCGGAGCTGAACTTATATCATGCCCGACCTGTGGCCGGACAAAGATAAACCTGATTGCAATTGCAGAAAAGGTGGAAAAGGCTCTGGAAAACGTTGACAAGCCCTTAAAAGTGGCTGTCATGGGATGTGCGGTGAACGGGCCGGGAGAAGCCAGGGAAGCAGATATCGGAATAGCCGGTGGAGATGGTTGTGCCCTTCTTTTTAAACGCGGTGAAATCATCAGAAAAATTCCCGAAGACAGAATTGTTGAAGAATTATTGAGCGAAATTGAGATACTTTGATATTAGCACTCTCTTTTAATGAGTGCTAAAATAGTATTGACATTGGAAAAGTAAATGTCTATGATATGATAGTGTAAGCCGATGGTATTTTTTTGTCATGTAAATATAGAGTTCGGCTTTTTTCGGCAATAAGTAACCTTGTTGCTTTTTTAATGCACTTTCAGAAAATCAAATCTAACAGGCAAATGAAAATATAATGGGAGGTTATTGTATGATCCAGGAAAAAGGCAGTATTTCCATTAGCACAGAAAACATATTTCCGATCATAAAGAAATGGTTGTACTCCGAAAAAGACATATTTATAAGAGAACTTGTATCCAATTCAGCCGATGCCATCAGCAAGCTTGGTAAACTGCAGGCCATTGGCGAAGCTCCCAAAAACGAAGGAGAAAAATTTCAAATAACGGTAGCGGTCAGTAAAAAAGCAAAAACCATCAAGGTTATAGACAACGGTATTGGAATGACCGATGAAGAGGTTAAAAAGTATATTAACCAGATAGCTTTTTCGGGAGCCGTGGATTTTATTGAAAAGTACAAGGATAAAACAGATGACCAGCAGATAATAGGGCATTTCGGGTTAGGTTTTTATTCTGCATTTATGGTAGCAGAGAAAGTCCAGATAGATACATTGTCATACAAGGAGGGGGCTCAGGCTGTACGCTGGATCAGCAGCGGTGATACCGAATACGAAATGACCGGCTCGGACAGGGATAAAACCGGAACAACCGTAACTCTGTACATGGCTGATGACAGCATTGAATACACCGATTATTACAAAATGCATGAGATCCTGAAAAAGTATTTCTCGTTCCTGCCCTATGAGCTTTATCTTGTAGATGAGGACAAAAAAGAAGATAAGGATAAAAAGGAAAGTTTAGAGCCTGTAAATAACCCGAATCCGCTTTGGAAGAAGAACCCGAAGGACTGTACTGATGAAGAATACAAGAAATTTTATCGTGAGACATTTTTTGATTTTAATGATCCTTTGTTCTGGATTCATATTAACATGGAGTATCCTTTCAGAATGCAGGGTATAATTTACTTCCCGAAGCTTAAGCATGAGTTTGAAACAATGGAGGGAAAAATTAAGTTATATTACAATCAGGTGTTTGTTGCAGATAACATAAAGGAAGTAATACCCGAGTTCCTGCTGATGCTGAAAGGAATGCTGGATTGTCCTGATCTGCCGTTGAATGTTTCCCGCAGCTTCCTTCAAAACGAAGGTTATGTCGAGAAAATTTCACAGCATATAATTAAAAAAGTTGCTGACAAGCTCACGCTCTTGCATAAAAAAGAGTATGAAAATTATACTAAATACTGGGATGACATTAATCCTTTTGTTAAGTACGGATGCATGCGTGAGGAAAAGTTCTACGAGAAAGTAAAGGACATTATTATATTTAAAACAATAAACAATGAATATGTAACACTTGATGAATATCTAGAAAGAAATAAAGACAAGCATGAAAATACGGTTTATTATGTAAATGATATGAACCAGCAGGCTCAATATATTAACATGTTCAAGGAAAATCAAATGGAAGCTGTGGTTTTAAATGCTTTAATAGACACCCACTTTATAAGCTTCCTTGAATCCAAAAACAATAAAGTCAAGTTTTTGAGAATAGATTCGGATATTACCTCAAACCTGAAAGATTTGTCAAAAGAAGATGATGAAAATGAATCGAAAAAACTGTCTGAAAAGATAGAAAAACTCTTTAAGGAGACGCTGAACATTAAAGACTTAAAAGTGCAGGTCGAAAAGCTGAAAACCGAATCAAAACCTGCAATCATCCTCCTGTCAGAGCAATCCAGAAGAATGCAGGATATGAGCAGGTTCTTTGCCGGCCAGGATGTTACAAACATGTTCCCAACCGAGCAAACATTGGTAATCAACCGGAACAATAAGCTTGTAAAAGCCCTTGCAGAAAGCATCGACAATAAAGAAAAGGATGAAATTCGCGAGCTTTTGGTAAGGCAAATCTACGATATTGCAATGTTAAGCCATAAACCGATGGAACCCGATGCCTTATCGGCATTCATTGATCGCAGTATAAAACTGATGGAAAAGATAGTTTAAAATTTAAAAAGACGCGTAAGGAGGGGAAAAACCCCTCCTGCTGTTAAGGAGAATATTTATGGATAAGTTAAGAAAGCAAATATCATTTATTGTTGAAATCGACAAGCTGAAAAATGTATACCGTCAATCCTATTTAGCAGACAAGTCAAGGCATGAAAATGATGCGGAGCACTCCTGGCATTTAGCCATTATGGCCTTTTTGCTTGCTGAGCACGTTGATGAGAAAGTGGATATTCTTAAGGTCATGAAAATGGTTTTAATGCATGATTTGGTTGAAATAGACGCAGGTGATACCTATTGCTACGATGAAAAAGCGAAACAGGACAAAAGAGAGAGGGAAGAAAAGTGTGCAAAGCGCCTGTTTGAAATGCTTCCTGAGGAACAGTGCAGGGAAATGTATGAACTGTGGGAAGAATTTGAGCAGATGGAAACACCGGAGGCAAAATATGCTGCTGCATTGGACAGACTTCAGCCCGTCCTGCTGAATTACACTTCTGAAGGCAAGTCATGGAAGGAACATGGAATACGGATTGATCAGGTTTTGGGGAGAAACGGCAGGATACAAAACAGCTCAAAGAAGATATGGGGTTTTGTGGAAGATCTGCTTCATGATGCCGTGGAAAAGGGTTACCTGAAAGACAGCCAAAAGAGTTGATAAAATCAATATATATCAGGCTAATACAACAGGGACAGGAAAATCATTCCTGTCCTTATTGCTTAACTGTCCTTCTGACCTAAGCTTATTTCAGAATTTATCCGTATATCATTTTACATAATTCGTTTCGGTCTGTCCAACCTGTACGCCTTTTATGATTTTTAAGAATATTTAAAAGCCTTGTTTTTCATCTTTTATGATTTAAATTTGACTTTATCGCATACAAGAAAACTTAACCTGTAATGACAGGAAAATTTCCCAGTAGCAGAGAATCTTGACAGAACAGCATAACTGTGATTTAATGGATGAAAAAATTTTGACCTGAATTGAAAGTATTAGTTAAAACTATGGACTGTTCCGGTTAGTAACAGGACAGACCTGTTGGATTTTTACACCGGTGAAAGACGGAGGGGAGATATGAAACTTGAAAAATTGGTAGGGGACCGGTTCAAGGAAAGGCCTTCGGATTGTACAATTGACAGCCATGCATTAATGCTGCGCGGTGGATATATGAAGCTTGTGGCTAACGGCATATACTCGTCATATACAGTTTTGCGCCGGATTACCAGGAAGATTGAAAATATAATACGCGAAGAGATGGATTCAATTGGAGGTCAGGAAGTCTTGTTCCCGGTGGTCATGCCAGCTTCACTCTGGCAGGAATCGGGACGTTTCCAGAGCATTGGAAACGAGTTGCTCAGGTTTCAGGACAGAAACGGCAGTCTGATGGTGCTGGGTATGACACATGAAGAAGCTGCTGTTCATTTGGTGCGTGAATATGGACGTACTTATTCAAAATATCCGTTCATGATTTATCAGATCCAAACCAAATTCCGTGACGAAGCCCGTCCCCGCGGAGGGATGATTCGCGTAAGGGAATTTACCATGAAGGATGCTTATTCTTTTCATACATCACAGGAAGATTTGGAAGAATATTATCAAAAGTGTTATAAAGCATACAAACGGGTATTTTGCCGGACAGGCATACCCGAAGTCATTGCGGTATCTTCTGATCCGGGCATGATGGGCGGTAACATATCCCATGAATTTGTGCTTTTGACACCTGCCGGTGAGGATTCGATTGTAACATGTAAAAACTGCGGTTACAGTGCCAACATGGAGGCAGCCGAAAGTATTATAATAAATGAAGATACCGGAAATGAAGCACCACTGGCGAAAGTTTATACTCCGGGCATGAAAACCATTGAAGATGTTTGCAATTTCCTTCATATGCCTGTTCAGAACTCATGTAAAGCCGTTGTATATCAAAAAAATGCATCGGGCGAATATGTTGTCGTGTTTATACGCGGAGACCTCGATGTTAATGAGGCAAAACTTTCCAGGTTCCTGGGTGAGAATGTCCGCCCCGCTGTAATTACACAGGAGAGCGGGCTGGCTGCAGGATATACCGGGCCGTACCGGCTGGACAATGTACAAATGTTGTTTGACCGTTCACTTATCGGGATTAAAAATCTTTGCTGCGGAGCCAATGAGATTGATTATCACTATACAGGTTTCCATATTGAACGTGATTTAGGCCATGTGGAGTACCATGATTTTGCGAAAGCTATTGAAGGAGGCATTTGTCCAAAGTGCCGGAAAAAATCACTTACCATATCTCGAGGCATAGAAGTTGGAAACATTTTTCAGTTGGGCGACAAGTACACAAAAGCCATGAATATGCAGTATATCGATGCAGACGGTAATTTGCATTATCCTGTTATGGGATGCTATGGAATTGGTATCGGACGGCTGGCTGCTTCAATCTGTGAAGCGCACCACGACGAATACGGGCCGATATGGCCTATTTCCATCGCTCCGTGGCAAGTACATCTTTGCTGTCTCCGCTCTGATGATCAGAAAGTTAAGGAGGTGGCAGACCAATTTTATGAACAATTGCAATCTGCCAATATTGAAACAATATACGATGACAGAAACGTGAATGCCGGTGTGATGTTTTCTGATGCTGATCTCCTCGGTGTTCCGATAAGGGTAATTGTAAGCCCGCGTAACATGAAAGAGGATTGCTGTGAAATCCAGACAAGAGATAAGACAATATGCAGGAAAGTAAAAACAGATGAGATGCTTCCATCGGTGCAGGAGCTGATAAAAGAGCTGCATAGCAGGATTAGTAACAGCCTGGCGAAATGAATACCCATTTTGTCAGGCATAATCTTCCGAGTATTGATGGTGAATGTATCGGAGTTTACATTTCCAGAAGAGTCATAAAATACAAGCAAAAAAATTTTAAATTCTTTATTGACAAAGTGCCAATCCTCCTGTATTATATTAATTGTTCGCCAGACGGCAAAGCTAAATAAAGTATGGGAGAGTTCCCGAGTGGCCAAAGGGGGCAGACTGTAAATCTGTTGCTTGTCAGCTTCGGTGGTTCGAATCCACCCTCTCCCACCAGATACGATGTGTGGAACAACACATCGTATTTTTATTTAAGAGCATTACCCAAAGTTTAAACTCAAATACAAAAGAGGTTGTACCGATGCCGTACGATATAGCTATTATAGGAGCAGGTCCTGCAGGTTGTACACTGGCAAGGCTACTGGATAAGAATTATAAAGTTTTATTGCTTGATAAAAGGGATATACTTGCAGAAAACAGCAATTCAAAATGTTGTGGCGGATTATTGGCGCCTGACGCACAGAAAATGTTCGGCAGAATGGGAATGTCAATACCGGCATCGGTATTAGTGGATCCTCAGCTTTTTTTAGTCAGAACAATAGATTTTGACAATCATATGGAGCGGTATTACCAACGATTCTATTTTAATATGGACAGGCTGATCTTTGAGCAATGGCTTTTGTCCCTTGTTCCCCAAAATGTTGATCTGGCCCTCGGATGTACATTTAAAAACTGTGAATTCATCGGAAACGGTGTGCGTTTTTCTTTTACATACAATGGAAAAACGTATAAGGAGAATGCAAAGATAATTGTCGGTGCCGACGGAGGGCATTCACTTGTCAGAAAGTCTTTGTTTCCCGATGAAAAAATGCCGGAAACCTACGTTGCTGTCCAGGAATGGTTTGAAATCGAAGAATCCATGCCATGGTACGGCGTAATTTTCGATTCAACAATAACCGATTTTTACTCATGGACAATAACAAAAGGCAAGGTTTTGATAATTGGTTCTGCTTTAAAAAAGAACAATCTGGCCTTGGATCGCTTTAAAATGCTTAAAATGAGGCTTAGGGATAACGGGCTGGTTTACGGTAAAAGAATATTGAGAGAAGGAGCCTTTATTTTAAGGCCGGGCAAAGTTTCATCCATTCTTACAGGAAATGAATATTGTGCGTTAGTGGGAGAAGCAGCCGGATTAATAAGCCCAAGTTCGGCAGAAGGGATAAGTTTTGCTTTAAAAAGCGCTTACTATCTTGCAAGCGCTTTAAATAATGAAGGAATCCAGGATTTTCAGTCCGGTTATTCAAAAATGGTTTCAAAATTAAAATTAAGCCTGTTTGGGAAAAATCTGAAGTGTCCGGCAATGTATAACAAGTTCCTTCGCGGATTGGTTATGAGAAGCGGTCTTATGTCAACAGATGTCCTGTTCTGATATAATCACCCACAGTCTCAGTACCGTTTCATTATTTGCTGTCATCGAAATTCCTTGTATCTTTTATGATATACAGCGGTCTTTCCTTTACTTCGTCATAGATACGTCCGATGTATTCGCCTATTATGCCAAGCATTAGAAGCGTAATTCCGTTAAAGAACAGGCTTACCGCAAGAATCGAAGCCCAACCTGGCTGCACTGTTTCCGGAAAGAATATTCTTTGAAAAAGGACATATATCATATAAATAAAACTTCCCAAAGAAATTAACGTTCCAATGTAAGACGCCAGTTTGAGAGGCTTATATGAAAAAGTTGTAATTCCGTCAAGGGCAAGCTTCAGCATTTTTTTCATCGGGTATTTTGTTTCACCTGCAAAACGTTCTTCTCTTTCAAACTCAATGGCAGTCTGCTTAAACCCAAGCCAGCTTATAAGACCCCTTACGTATCTGTTCCTCTCTTTTACACTTTTGAGCGCATCACAGACTTTTCTGTCAATTAATCTGAAATCCCCGGTATCGACAGGAATATTGACATCTGTCATGCTTCTTAAAAATCGGTAATAGGCAGCTGCTGTGAATTTCTTGAAAAAGGTTTCGCCTTTTCTTGAAATCCGCTTTCCATATACAACATCAAAGCCACTTTTCCATTTTTCAATCATTTCGGGAATCAGTTCAGGCGGATCCTGAAGGTCGCCGTCAATTACAACCACACATTGTCCGGAGGAATAATCCATACCTGCCGTGATTGCAATCTGATGCCCGAAATTACGGGAAAAATCAACAAGCTTCACACGTTTATCCCTGTCGCATATTTCATTCAGCAGCTTTGCCGTATTATCCCTGCTTCCGTCGTTTACAAACACAATTTCATAGCTGTAACCGGTTCTTTCCATTACTTCTGTGAGCCGGCGATATGTTTCGGAAACTACGGCTTCTTCATTGTACATTGGTACTACTACAGAACATAGAATATCCATATAAAACTTCCTTTCTTTTGTTAATGAACATACCTTTTTCCTACTCCTCAACTGAGGGAAAACGCTCCGAGATTTCAAGGCCGCTGCGTATTGCGTAATTCTGACCCCGATCTTCCGGGTATATTTGTGACATAGAGGTAAGGTACAAACCCTTTAAAGGTGTTTCAATTTCAGGAATCATCTTAGAATAGCCGGTCCTTACAACAGGCTGCGCATCCCTCGTCCTGTTGATATGGCATTTTTTTATCCATTCTTCTTTAAAATACGGAAAAATCTTTTTAAGCCCTGAAATGAACAGGGATTTTATTTCTTCATCACCCTTGCTGTACAGCTCGTTGGTCGCATCCAGATATCTTGAAAGATAAACAATATGGGAACCGTATTTATGGTTTTTAACAAGATTGGTATGCTCAATTACCAGCACAAAGGGTATATCTTTGTCTGCAACGGTCATCCAGTAATTGGGCATAAGGCTTTCTGAAAGCTCCAGTATCATACAGATATTTGCCTTGTACTTTAATTTTCTGAGACTGTCCAGGTAATGCTTGCCCATTCCTTTGATAACATAAGACAGCTTCTCGGGTGATGCCGTAAAGATTACCGAGTCATATTCCCTGGTTCCGGACTGGCTCCTGACAATAAACCTGTCGTTATTTTTAGAAATTTCGGTCACACCGTCACTTAAACGGATTTCGCCTTTATTGGCCTGAATTACTTCGGCCATACGTTCGTAGATTTTTATAAAACTTCCGTTCAGGTATCCAAGCATTTCCTTGTTAATATTTTTTCCCCTGCTTGAACCTCTAAGCTTAAATTTGTTCCAAATCCAGGTGGCCGCTATTTTGTCGCTGTCAATATCGAATTTCGAGTTTAAAAGAGGTTCCCAAACAAGACGGTAGCATTCCTCACCGCCATGCTTTATAATCCATTCCCGGGCAGTTGTATCTTCAATGGCAAGATAATCTTTTATAAACCAGGCCTGAATTACCATCAGCCCCATACGAATCCTGCTGATGAATGACAGGGGTTTGAACATTAGCAGATCAATGGGGGAGGTAAAGGGGTATATGGTATTGTTTATATAAATAACATTGGAAGGTTCATACCAGTTTAAATCTTTTTCAAGGCCCAGTTCCCTGATTGTATCTATAAGAAGGGTGTCATTTGTAAAGATATGATGGTAATACATCTCCAGCATGTCTTCACCGACCGGAATAGCAGTTGCAAGCCCGCCCAGCCTGTCGCTTCTTTCGTAAATTGTGACCGAATGGCCCTTCGACGATAATTTCCATCCGGCAGCAAGGCCGGTTGCACCTGCACCAATAATGGCTATTTTCATATTTTCGCCCCTCCAGCTAAAATTTATTTAACTCTAAATATTGTAATACTGTTATTTTGAAAAGCAACATCAAAAGTTTGATAAAATATTTCTTCATTAAGTGTATAGTCTTCAGCATTTCTGTTTTGATCTTCAATGACTATGTAATCTATACCTTCAGATATCGCAAGATTTTTCAGCTCCACGCTGTCGTCCGCACTGTAAATTTCTTTCATGTGTTCTTCTCTCTTGCTGATATCATATCCCGCCGTTATGGTAAAATACGGATAACCATTATATACGCTCCTGCCTGCAAGCATTATGGACATTGGTGCTCCATAGTGGGTCATATAATGAGTAAGAAAAATGTCGTCAGGCTCTGTTTCATTCTGCACCCAAACCAGCACGGGATCCATCTGGTTATATGATACGCTGTTTTTATCCAAATTATAGAGTGTTATCATATCTACAAATCCTGTGCAGGTAAGAAAAAGTACAAGACAGAATGAAATTATAAAAGAGAGTCCTGTTTTTAAAAGTTCGGTCAGCAGGTCGGAAACGGGTATATTCAGAAGAATTACCGCAAGAATGATATATTTATGGTTAACCGTTACATCGGGGGTTAGCTGCAGTGTTGTGGCAAGTATAATCGGGGCTGTAAAAATGGGAATAAGCCATAAGGATATTGATTTAACATCGGTACCTTTGCAGAAGACCAGCCATGCATATAATGACACCAGAAGCAAAACTGTCAATAAAGCCCAAAATATACTTATTGAAGGCATAAAAGCTATCAGCAGCACCAGGGAAGCAGACGAAAGGACAAGACCTGCCCATTTTTTCCTTCGGGCTGCATGAAAAATGAATACTCCTGCCAAAGCGAACGGAAGAATTCCCAATAACTCGGTATAATATGAGAAAATGCCGGTCAGGCTTTTTGATTCAGCCAGAAAACCGGGATTATATTTTACCGAAACAACGCCGGTGCCACCTCCAGAAAAAAGTTTTGACTGGAGTAATGAAAGAATAAATGTAATTATTGCCATAACCAGGTATCCAAGCTTATGCATTGAAAGCGCGGCCATGATAAATAATACCGAAATTCCGGCTATAACTACTGCGCCGTTCCAGTATGCTATAAGTCCCAGTATCGTCCCGGCCAGGATACATGGAATCAATGAACCGGTTGACCATGCTCCGCGGGAGAACAGGATCATTTTAAGATATTGAACGAAAGTATTTTCTTTTGAATATGATTTGGTATTCCGGACACCTTTTGCTTTCAGTGATTTTTTTAAATTCTCAATGGTTTCTGTAAAAAGAGGCAGCATCAGAAAAAGTACGAGAATAAAAATACCCATCGCGAAGGAAAGATGCCTCTGATTAATATATACCTTTTGAGCCCACAATCCCCAGTCTTCATGAAGAGTATTGCCTATATGCTCCCGGTAGCTTCCGTCGCTGTTAAGGTTATGGGCTATTGCATGAATAAAGTCCCTGGCATTTGTGAATCCATCCATAAAAGTAAAAAATGCAAAAGAACTCCTGTACGCGAACAAAAAGCAGGATAAAAGCCCAGCCAGAGGCTTTTTGGTAAGAAAAACTGCAAGGGCATACAAAAGCATACTAAAGCTTACAAGGGAAAGAATGCTTGGAATGTTTAAAGCCTGTGGCAATGTCAAACCCAAAAACTCAAGGTTTGCTACCATAAAATAAAACATGAAATGGTATTGCATTGAGCCGTCAGGAAAATGCGGATACTGGGCCGGAAAATTCCTGCCTGCGGAAAATGAGCGAATTACAGGAAGATGGGCTCCAAAATCACTGAAAGCGGATACTCCTACGCGAAGATAATTACCGTCAAGATAAAAAGAACGGTAAATAAAATACGTCCAGAATACAGTTGATGAAATAATAATGAACCATTCAGCCTTTTTTATGTCAAAACGTAACCCGTATTTTTTTACTTCATACAGGTATTTTTTTAAACTGCTGAGTTTTAGCGAAGAAAGAACTACCAGGATAATAATTGACAGGAAAAATGAAATAATATTTGCATACAGCAAAGGTTTTTCAGAATTTTTGAAAACCACTGCCAGAAAGTAAGTAAGCCAGGAAAGTATTAAAGTTCCTGTAAGATATGAGGACGGAAGCAATAAGAAAGCAGGACTTACCGTCCTGTTATCGTTCAAAGCAATTATTGCATTATTCCAATATGGTTTTAAACTCAGGATAATTCCTGCCCCCAAACAGGTTGACAGGATTATATATAAGAAAGCCATAAGCATATCCCCCGTTAAATTTTTCCTTTATTCTTTATAAATGACCTTATTATATAATATAAAGTTCCAGGAAACAATAAACACCATTATTAGTATTTTTGGCAGGTAATAGGGTATCCATGGCGTATTCGGAAAAAGAACTTTCAGAAGTTCGGTAATAGCCATAAAAAGGAGGATGTTCCCTACAACCGCGTTGAATAAAAACAACAAACCATATGATAACAGTTGCTTTTTGAAATTTTTACGGGACTTGAATGTAAAGAACTTATTAAGCAAAAAGTTAAACCAGAATATGAAAGTGTATACCAATATATTAGTTACAACCTCATTAATAGGAAGTATTTTTCTGAATATAAGAAAAAGGGCGTATTCAATAGTGAAAGTTGATATTCCTACTATTAAATACCTGACAAATTTACCGATAAAATCAGGATTTAAGAACTCACTGGCAATTTTATCCTTAAGCATCCGTATTCCGCTCATATCAAACTCTCCTAACATAAGACATGTATTTCGAAGCCAATATATATTATTTACATAATCTTTCGTATACAGCAAACATAATTTTTCAAAATTGAGAATTAAATAATATTATTTCCTGTAGAAAATATTATAACAGTTGGAAAACTATAGTGCAAACAAAGACCTGTCAAGCTTGAGTATTTTTCATTGTATTGATATAATAACGGTATTGTTGAAATTTGTGATATATGGATTTTACTGATATGGATGAAACTTACAGGATCTATTGGTATAGCACGAATTACAGGAGGCCTGTGGATGAATAAAACACTTTTTTTCAGGAAAGTATTGCCATACTTGTTGTTACCGTTTACAGCCATATTTTGGATTCTGATACTGAATGATGATTTTGTATATGTTATAAAATGGTGGTTTGTTTTTGTGGTTGTGGGTTTATTGTTCTTACCGGTGTCATACCGTATTTTTTCTACATTTACCGATAAGGGATACATGTTTTCCAAAACAATCGGTATTGCTGTGAGCTCATATATCTTCTGGATTCTTTCATATTTAAAAATATTGAAAATAACCCGGTTCAACTGCTGGTCTGTTACGGTAATACTGGGGCTTATTGTATATGCATCGTTTTTTATAAGGAGCAAATCATACGGGAAGATCATAAATGGCATGGGTAGTGACACGATTTCCTGGGTTCTTACCGGTGAAAGCATCTTTCTTTTTTCCTTATGTTTCTGGACATATCTGAGGGGATTCAATCCCAGGATAGAGGGACTGGAAAAATTCATGGATTATGGGTTTGTTAACAGTATCCTGCGTTCGGGTTATGTTCCGCCGAAAGATATGTGGTATGCAGGAGGCTCAATAAATTATTATTATTTCGGGCAATATGTTACAGCATTTTTAACCCGGCTAAGCGGTCTTGAAACCGAAATTTCATACAACATTATGATGGCTACGCTGTTTGCATTCAGCATGGCGCTGTGTTTTACCATTGTATCAGGTATGCTGAAAGGGTATGGCATTGCATCGAATTTTCTTGCGATTGCAGGCGGGCTTATTGCATCCCTGCTGGTTTGTCTCGGGGGCAATCTCCATTCGTTTTTCTATGGCTTCTTATCCAAATTTACAAAAAAAGGGGATAAGTACTGGTTCCCAGATGCAACCAGGTATATAGGTTACAATCCTGTAACAGATGACAAAACCATACATGAATTTCCTGTTTATTCGTTTGTAGTATCCGATTTGCACGCCCATGTTATAAACATGATTTTCGCTTTAACAATTATAGGAATACTGCTTGCAGTATTCAGGAAATTGCAGGCAAGAGCCGATGAAAGCCGGCAGTATCGCAATATGTTTGACGAAATATTTTTCCCCGAAATGCTGTTAATCGGGCTTTTCATATGTATTTTCCAAATGTCCAACTACTGGGATTTCCCGATATACCTGACGGTTGCATTATTTGTATTTATTTGTGCAGGAATTCGCCATTATGGGTTCAGCAAAAAAACAACGGTTATTACTGCGGCCCGTTTTATTTTTGTGCTGATATGGTCAATGCTGCTGGCACTTCCGTTCAACCTGTCCTTCGACCAGATAGCATCGGAGATTCGTTTTGCCAGGAACCATTCACTGCCTCACCAGCTTTTTGTTCTATGGGGATACCAGCTTACATTTGTGATTGTTTTCTTTATTATAATCCTTTATGCAGAGCAGAACATTGAATGGAAAAGGGTAAAGGGAAAGGAAAGGCTGAAAATACGCAAGGAAATGACTTTCCTTGTCAGAGTAGGAACCGTTCTGGAAAAGTATCCGGTGGATGATGTATTTGCAGTTATCCTCTGCATATCGGCAATGGGTTTGGTTCTTATTCCTGAAATTGTTTATGTAAAGGATATCTATGAAAAAGAATATGCCAGGGCAAATACCATGTTCAAGCTGACCTACCAGGCATTTATTATGTTTGGGCTGGCAGCGGGTTATATATTTGTACGGATCAGGAAATCGCCATATGATGAGCCGAAATTGAAAATAGCAAAAGCTCTTACCGTTTTGATGCTGATACTGCCGATGATTTACCCATTCTATGCAATACCGAGCTGGTATAAAGATTTGGACAGGCAGAAATATGACGGGCTTGACGGGCTTGCTTTTCTGAAAAAAGAATATCCGGATGATTATGAACTTATATACTGGTTACGGGATAACATCCAGGGACAGCCTGTTGTACTCGAGGCTAACGGTGACAGTTACACATACAATTGCAGAATATCCATGGCAACAGGACTACCGACAATTCAGGGATGGTTTACTCACGAATGGCTGTGGAGGGGAGACTATGCAGCAGTACAGGAACGTATCAATGAAGTACAAACAGTATACCAGTCTGACGATTTGGACAAGACAAATGAGATTCTTCAGAAATACAATGTGGAATATATAGTTATAGGAAAACTGGAATATGACAAATTTCCCGATTTAAACGAAGATAAACTTTTAAGCCTCGGGACAGTTGTTTTTGAAAGACCGGATATAAAGCTGGTAAAAATAGAACAGCGGGCACAGCCTTGAACCAGGTGCCGGTTTGTCTTTTCGTTCAATAGATTGGCGCTGCCAAATTGGGCAAAAAAAAAAGCACATTTACGTATGTACTTATAAATATAATAGCGTTATATCGAATGTGCTTTTCCCAGATAATATAATATTCAACTCAAATCAAACAACATCTATTATTAAAAGGAGGAACAAAATGAAAAAAAGTTAATGAATGTTGTCGTGAGTTTATTATAGCATAACCATGATAAAATTACCATTAAGAGATGATTAAAGTTATGAACAAATCATGAACAAAATTACAATTATGCAAACTTGCCGATACTTAAAAATTCTTTGATTTTTTATATATTTTATATTATATTATCATTAGCTTAACCAGAAAGTGAAAAGTGAAAGAAGGTTACATATGAAATACAATAGCACGCGTGGCGGACTTTCAGATATTACCTCTGCTGAAGCAATAAAGATGGGTATAGCTCCCGATGGCGGGTTGTTTGTGCCTGGTGAGAATGTAAACATTGACATGAATTTTATTGAAAGTCTGATAAATGATACTTATCAGGAAAGGGCAGAGAAAATACTGTCTTTTTTTCTGACGGATTATGAAAAAAAAGAATTGGGCGAATGTGTTGCAAAAGCGTATGGGAGTAATTTTTCAACACCCGAGATTGTGCCTGTGGTCAGCCTTCACGAGCATCTTCATATGCTGGAACTATGGCATGGGCCTACATGCGCTTTTAAAGATATGGCTTTGCAGATACTTCCTCACTTTATGGTAAAGGCAATTGAAAAAACCGGGGAGAAGGCAAATATAGTCATTCTTGTGGCTACTTCAGGCGATACCGGTAAAGCAGCGCTGGAAGGCTTTGCGGATGTGGATGGAACGCATATAATTGTTTTTTATCCAAATGGAGGAGTAAGTGAAGTCCAGAGGCTTCAAATGGTTACACAAACGGGAAGGAATACAAGCGCTGTCGCTGTCAACGGGAATTTTGACGACACTCAGACAGGTGTAAAAAGAATCTTTAATGATGAAAATATCTGTTCAGCACTGGAATCAAAAGGTTTCAGGTTTTCTTCGGCAAATTCCATAAACTGGGGCAGACTGGTTCCGCAGATTGTATATTACTTTTCGGCATATGCCGATCTGTTGAAGATGAATAAAATAAAGCCCGGAGAGAAGATAAACTTTGTGGTTCCGACAGGCAATTTCGGAAACATTCTTGCAGCATGGTATGCAATGAGTATGGGGCTTCCTGTAAATCGCCTTATTTGCGCTTCAAATGAAAATAATATTCTGACCGATTTTATTATAAGCGGAACATATGACAGGCGAAGGGAATTCCATAAAACATTGTCTCCGTCAATGGATATACTTATTTCAAGTAATTTAGAGCGGCTGTTGTTTGAGTTGAGCGGAAAGGATTCAAAACTGGTTTGCAGTTATATGAATGATCTGAATGTTAAAGGATATTACTCTGTGAATAATTCGATAAAAGAGCAAATCCAGGATGTATTCTGGGCAGGCTTTTCCAGCGACGAGGAGACTCTCGCATGCATCAGAAGTGTTTATAATGATTATGGTTATGTACTGGATACCCATACAGCGGTAGCCATGGACGTTTATGATAAGTATGTAATATGCACAGGCGATCTTTCGCAGACTGTCATTGTTTCTACTGCAAGCCCGTTCAAGTTCAACCAGAGCGTGGCAAATGCGCTGTTTGGAAGAGAAACCGAAGGCCTTGACGAATTTGAATTATTAAACCTTCTTTCTGAAAAAACAGGGTGGGAAATACCAAAAGGATTAAGAGATCTGGACAAAAAAGAGATACTTCACAAAACTGTTTGCGATAAGGAAAAAATGGGTGAAGTTGTAATGAAAATCCTTAATGTGTAATTAGCTTTAAATTATAATACTGGACAATTAAATTGAAAGCCGAAGGTGATATTATGCCCGATCCGTCATATAATGTTACATTAGGAAGAATAATCAGTGAGTTTAAGCTGGAAGAATTAAATTATGTACCCGGCTCACATGATATATTGATAAAAACAGCAGATATTAACCGTCCGGGATTACAGCTTGCCGGTTTCTATGAACATTTCGGCTCTGACAGGATTCAAATTATCGGTACGGTGGAAATGGCTTATCTGGCTTCACTTTCGTACGAGGAAAGGTATGAAAGCCTGAAAGGTTTTTTCAGCCATGATTTTCCATGCTGCATAATCGCAAGGGGAAAAGAGCCATTTCCCGAAATGGTGGAACTTGCAGCGGAATATGGAACACCACTTCTGCGCACCGAAGAAGAGACATCCCGGTTTGCAAGTTATTTAATCCTGTATTTGAATGTTGAATTGGCGCCCCGTATTACAAAGCATGGAGTATTGGTGGAAGTTTACGGTGAAGGGGTGTTGATGCTTGGTGAAAGCGGAGTCGGAAAAAGTGAAACAGCACTGGAGCTGGTAAAACGCGGGCATCGGCTTGTAGCAGATGATGTTGTTGAAATACGGAAAGTTTCAAACAGGACTCTGGTTGGAAGCTCGCCTGACATAATAAGGCACTTTATTGAAATTCGCGGAGTGGGTATACTTGATGTGAAAAATCTGTATGGTGTCGGTGCGGTAAAATTGACCGAAAATATTAATCTGGTTGTAAATATGGAACTATGGGATACTAATAAGCAGTATGACAGGCTTGGTATAAATGATGAGTATACTGAAATTCTGGGACTTAAAATACCTTCACTTACAATCCCGGTAAGACCCGGCAGAAACCTGGCAATTATTATTGAAGTTGCTGCCATGAATCACAGGCAGAAAAAAATGGGTTATAATGCGGCGAAGGTATTAAATGAAAGGGTTATGCGGGAAATTGAGAGAAATTCAATGAGTAATATGAACGGTGGTTAATAAGTGGAAAACCTCAATATTACAGGAGTTCAAAAAATGAACAATGACATGATGGATTTAGCATTGGAGGAAGTAAACAGGATATTAAAAAGCGATCAAATACTTGTAGACGTTCCGATGAAAGACTATACATCGATGCGTGTAGGCGGAAAAGCCAAAATTGTTGTTCTTCCTTCGGCTGTGGATGAGATTAGGGAACTAATCAAGAGTCTGGGTAAAAACAGTATCCCGTATTATGTCATTGGAAACGGCACAAACCTGATAGTTCATGATGCAGGCTACAATGGTGTAATAATTAAGCTTTCTGAAAATTTTTCATCGGTAACCGTTGATGAAAACATTATAACGGCAAAATCCGGAGCATCCATAGTTTCTGTTTCCAATCTGGCATGCGAAAACTCGCTGTCAGGCCTTGAATTTGCAGCAGGAATTCCTGGGACGGTTGGTGGTGCTGTTGTGATGAATGCCGGAGCATATGACGGGGAAATGAAGGATGTGGTTTTTGAAGCCACATGCGTTGATCATACAGGCGAAATTGTAAGTTTAGGCTATGATGATTTGCAGTTCGGTTACAGGACGAGCAGAGTGCAAAGAGACAGTCTCGTGGTACTGGAAGCTAAAATGAGGCTTAATGAAGGAAACATGGACGCGATTAAGGACAAAATGAAAGAGCTTAACAGGCGGAGAAGGGAGAAACAGCCATTGAACTTCCCCAGTGCAGGCAGTATTTTTAAAAGGCCTGCAGGGCACTTTGCCGGAAAACTGATTGAAGAAGCAGGACTTAGAGGATATCAAATCGGTGGTGCCCAGGTGTCTGAGAAACACTGCGGTTTCATAATTAATACGGGAACCGCAACGGCTTCGGATGTGATTGAACTGATCGAATATATTAAAAAGAAGGTTTTTGAAACTTCCGGTGTAATGTTGCAGCAGGAAGTGAAGATACTGGGAGGATAAATGTGGAATTCTTGATTATTACCGGTATGTCGGGTGCAGGTAAAAGCCTTTGTGTAAAATACTTTGAGGATATTGGATATTTTTGTGTGGACAATCTTCCACCGTCGCTTATTCCTAAGTTTGCTGAAATTTGTCTTCAGGGACAGAATAAAATGGATAAGATAGCACTTATCATGGATATACGGGGCGGTTCATTATTTCTTGAACTGTTTCCTGCTCTTGAATCCCTTGCTGCCTATGGGATATCTTACAAAATTCTGTTCCTGGAAGCTCAGGATAATGTTTTGGTAAAAAGGTTCAAAGAAACACGGAGAATGCATCCGCTGTCCCCGGAAGGGCGTATTTTGGACGGAATTAAGGAAGAACGGCGTATTCTGCAACCGGTAAAGGAAAAAGCACACTATATTATTGATACGTCAAATTTTACACCAAGGCAGCTGAAACAGGAAATACACAATCTGTTTGTTGAAGGAAAGCCGTTTTCAGGACTGATTATAAGTGTAATCTCCTTCGGTTTCAAATACGGAGTGCCAATAGACTGTGATTTGGTATTTGATGTCCGTTTTATACCTAATCCCTATTATATAGATACATTGAAACCCCTGACCGGCAATGACAAGGAAGTAAGCGATTATGTAATGAGTTTTCACGAGAGTACGGTTTTTTTATCAAAACTTGTTGATATGCTTGATTTTCTTATTCCGAATTATGTAAAGGAAGGGAAGAATCAGCTGGTTATAGGAATAGGCTGTACAGGAGGAAAACATCGCTCGGTCACAATTGCAAACCGTTTGTTTGATATTCTAAAGGCTAAAAACAGCAGTATAGTTCTTGAACACAGGGATATTGACAAAGATAACAGGAGAAATAAATATGAATCCTCTTAAAATTCTTTATGCCACATACAGGTACAGAAAGTGGTTGTCAAACGGCGTTGCAGGTTTGTTATTTATAATCGCCGGAATAATTATTTTGGTTTATCGGGCGGATATTCAAACCTTTCAGCTGATAATGGCGCTGTTATTCTGCGGGTTAGGCATAGTACTGTGTTATATATGTTTAAAAAAAATTGTCCTGGCTTTACTGAAAATAAATAATAACGGGCTTACCAATGTTCCCACAAACATGCTTGATATAGGTAAAAAGATCTACCATCGGTCGCAGCTCAGAGATGGCCCCAATATTGCAGTTATTGGCGGAGGAACTGGTATATCCACATTATTAAGGGGGTTAAAACAGTTCACATCGAATATATCTGCCATTATAACAGTTGCAGACGACGGCGGCGGTTCTGGTATGCTCAGAAGAGATCTCGGCATGCTGCCTCCGGGCGATATCCGAAATTGCATTCTTGCGCTTGCGGATACCGAACCTCAGATGGAGAAACTGCTGCAATACCGTTTTCAGGATGGCGATTTAAAAGGCCAGTCTTTTGGCAATCTTTTTTTGGCTGCGATGACGGGAATAAGTGAAAGCTTTGAAGCCGGAGTACGCAATATGAGCGAGGTTCTTGCGGTTACGGGAAGGGTGCTGCCCGTTACCTCCGAGAATATAAACTTAATAGCCGAACTTGAGGACGGAGTTATAATAAAAGGCGAATCAAAAATAGGTGAACACAATACTTTTCATCCGGGACGAATAAAAAGAGTATATTTGGACAAGAATAATGTAAAACCACTGGAAAGTGCTTTAAGCGCGATAGATGAAGCATCGGTTATAGTACTTGGACCTGGAAGCCTTTACACCAGTATAATACCAAACCTGCTCGTTGACCATGTCGTGGAAAGAATAGTCAAATCCGATGCGATAAAGATTTATGTAGCTAACATAATGACACAGCCTGGTGAAACCGAAGGTTATACAGTAAGTGATCATATCAATGCTATATACCAGCATGCCGGCTGTGACGGCTTTATTGATTATTGCATAGTGAATACCGGAAGAGTACCCGATGAAATATACCGGCGTTATCTTAACGATGGTGCATCTATGGTCAGGCTGGATGCCAACAAAGTAAAAAAGATGGGAATAAAAACAGTAGAACGCGATTTAATCCAGATAAATAAGGGCTATGTAAGGCATGATCCGGTCAAACTGGCAAGAGCGGTAATTGAAATTTGCAGTAGTAAGGCAGGGAAGCAATAGATGCTGTTTGGAAAATCATATTGGACAACACCCGAGCAGGGAATACGGAAGGAATGGTTGTTATCGAACGGAATTGGAGGGTTTTCCTGCAGTACAATTATCGGTATGAACTCAAGGCGATATCATGGTTTACTTATTGCCTCCCTGAAGCCACCTGTTGAGCGTTATCTGGTTTTATCCTCAATCAGTGAAACGGTTATAATAAATGATGAAGAATTTTACCTGCACTCATTTAAAACACCGAATTTTACAGCTCATGGAGAATATTTTCTTGAAGCTTTCTGTTATAAAGAAGTCCCTGAATACCACTACCGGATAGGCTCTATGAGAATTGAAAAAAAAGTCTGCCTGAGGTATGGTAAAAATCAGGTGGCGGTTATTTACAGGGTAAAAAGTCCTGTTAAATGCAAAATACGCCTTACTCCTCTGGTAAATTTCAGGAGCTATCACAACCTATCCCAGAGCAAATTCATGAATTTCTCAACAGAGATAATGGATAATATAATGAGTATTACCCCGTTTAATATGGACAGGAAAATTCTTATCACCTGTTCAGACGGAAAAGCAGTAATTAGCCCCTGTTTTTTCTATAACATGGATTATGCATATGAGCATGAAAGGGGCTTATATGGAACCGAAGACCATTATATACCGGGGTATTATGATATAGAAATTAATGAGGATGAGGATAAAACCATTACTCTGGTTTGCAGTTTTGATGAACCGGTTGATTTAACGGATGGAGATACTATTATAAAAGAGGAAATAACAAGGCAAAAAGAAATATTATCGGGATTTGATGAGGATGAATTCCTAAGACTGCTTGTCCTGGCGGCCGATAAATTCATAGTCCGCCGTGATTCAACAAATTCGAAATCAATTATTGCTGGATACCCATGGTTTACAGACTGGGGGCGCGATACGATGATTGCGCTTACCGGACTTACTCTTGTAACTAAAAGGTATAAAGATGCCCGGGATATTCTACACACCTTTGCAAAATATGAAAAAAACGGTTTAATCCCGAACGTATTTCTCGACGGAGACGCACCTGCATATAATACCGTTGATGCTGCCCTGTGGTTCTTCCAGGCTGTTTACAAGTATGTTCAGTATACAGGCGATATTAAGTTTGTAAAGGATGAGCTTCTCATTGTATTGGAAAGAATTATTAATGCTTATACAAAAGGTACCGATTTTAATATTAAAATGGATGAAGACTTTCTGATATCAGCCGGAAATGAGCATACACAGCTTACGTGGATGGATGCGAAAGTAGGTGACTGGGTTGTAACACCACGTCATGGAAAGGCTGTAGAGATAAATGCCCTGTGGTATAATGCTGTAATGGTTATGGCTTATATTCTTGAAAGGCTGGATATTGATAACAGCAACTATATTGAACTGGGAGAAAAAATAAAGAGAAGCTTTCTGGAGCTGTTTTGGAATGAGAAAGAAAACTGCCTGTACGATGTTGTAAATGAATATGGCAGTGACGGTAAAATACGGCCAAATCAAATACTGTCTGTAAGCCTTTCTTTTCCTGTTATTGAAGGAAAGTATGCAAAATCGGTTGTAGATACCGTTTATCAGAAGTTATATACGGCATATGGCCTCAGATCTTTATATAGTAATGATCCATGCTACAGAGGTTTTTACCTCGGCGATCAATACCAAAGGGATGGAGCATATCATCAGGGAACTGTTTGGGTTTGGCCGTTAGGGCAGTTTATAACAGCTTATACCCGGGTATACCGTGAAGATAAAAATCTTGCAGAAAGTGTTAAAGCATTTTTTCTGCCTTTTTACGATCATTTGAGAGATGCATGCATAGGCAATATTTCCGAGATATTTGACGGAAATGAACCTTTAACTGCAAGAGGATGCTTTGCCCAGGCATGGAGTGTTTCTGAAATTATCAGATCTTATGTGGAGGATTATCTTCCTCTGTTAAAACAATGAAAGCGTATTGCTCGTATTATTTATTGACTTACGCGGAAAAGAAAAATGATATACCATTTTAAACCCGAAGGAGGGTTAATATGTCATTCTCGTCCGGGATTAAGGATGAATTATGCAGGCTTAATAACGAGAAACCATGTTGCAGCCTGTCAGAGCTTGCGGGTATATTGCGGACAGGCCTTATCATACGTGAAATAAGGAATAAAAATGTACTTATGTTTATAACCGAACACGCATCGGTATCAAGAACGGTTTACAGCAAAGTTAAAGAGATAGTGCCGGACGGTGTTGAAATCAGCGGAGAAAAAACAACACGCTTTAAAAGGCATGTGGTATACAGGCTGGATTTTACAGGAGTTACGGTTAAGGAAGAAGGAATTAATCTCCTGAAATCAATGGGTATAAATATAAACCTGCCCCAGCAGAAGATTGAGTATTCAGATTTTGATATCCAGGACAGATGTTGCATCCGTGCTTATTTAAGGGGAGGTTTTCTGGCAGTCGGTTCGGTAACCAATCCTGACAAGTCATACCATATTGAAATGTCTTTTACAAACAGCAAAATATCCGACGAATTTATGAAATATATGGAATTCTTTAATCTGAAGCCAAAGCGCATACAGCGGAAAAACTACGATATAGTTTATATGAAGGAAGGCCAGGATATAGTTGATTTTTTGAATGTCATAAATGCCCATAATGCCCTGCTGGAAATGGAAAACATACGTATACTGAAAGATATGCGAAACCAGGTTAACAGAATTGTCAACTGCGAAACCGCAAATCTTGAAAAAACGGTAAATGCCTCGTTAAAACAAGTCTCATACATTAAATACATCGATGATAAAATAGGCATTGAGAATCTGCCTGTCAATCTAAAGGAAATAGCCCGCTTAAGAATTGAAAATCCCGAAGCAAGTCTGTCGGAACTTGGTAAAATGCTTAATCCTGAGCTTGGCAAATCCGGTGTCAATCATCGCATGAGAAAACTGGAAAAACTCGCAACCGACTTAATGGCAAAAGAGAAATGAAGGATTTTTTTGGGAAATAAAGAATAATAAAGAAGGGAATGGAGTGATGGCATTGGATATTACGATTAAGCAGGAAAACCAGGTTCTTACTGTTTATTTGAAAGGTGAGCTGGATCACCATGCAGTATCCAAAATAAAGGATGCAATAGATTTTCAGATTCTGAAAACTCCGGCTAAAAAGCTGGTTTTGGACATGAGCGGTGTTACTTTTATGGACAGTTCAGGTATTGGGTTGATTGTCGGAAGATATAACCGGATTAGAAGCTTAGGTGGAAGTATGACAATAAAAAACCCAAGCCAGACTCTTTTAAAAATATTGAAAATGTCCGGAATTGATCAATTAATGAAAATAAACTGAAAAAAATGCGGTTAAACGTAATATAAGGTATTGTGAGGTTAAGAAAGCATGCAGCCAATTAACAGGATGAAAATTGAATTTGACAGTAAATCAACAAATGAGGCTTTTGCGAGAGTAGTTGTAGCAGCATTCGCAGCTCAGTTGGATCCGACGCTGGAAGATCTGGCTGATTTGAAAACAGCGGTATCTGAAGCTGTAACCAATGCAATAATACACGGTTACGAGCAGAAGCCCGGTACCATTTACATGGAATGTATACTGTACTCCAACAGTATAAAGGTTATTATTGAGGATCACGGAGTAGGAATGGATGATATAGATAAGGCAAGAACTCCTGCTTTTACAACAAAACCCGAACTGGAAAGATCGGGGATGGGATTCTCGGTTATGGAAAGCTTTATGGATAGCCTCTACATTGAGTCAAAAAAGGGCAAGGGAACACGAGTAACAATGACAAAGAAATTTTTCCGCGATTAGTATCCAAAAAATGAACTATGCCATGAACAGGAGTCTAATTTAGTGAAGGATAAATTTTCTGAATCCAAAAATCTGGATAACCGAACCTTAAACCTGATATTAAAGGCTCAAAAAGGCGACCAGGAAGCTCAAAATATACTGGTTCAGGAGAATATTGGACTTGTCTGGAGTCTGGTTAAGCGCTTCAAAGGCCGTGACGCCGAAACGGAAGATATTTTCCAGGTTGGCTGTATTGGGCTTATTAAGGCCATAAAGAAATTTGATCCGGATTTTGATGTCAGGTTTTCAACATATGCGGTACCAATGATAATGGGCGAGATAAAGAGGTTTTTCAGAGACGACGGTGCCATAAAAGTAAGCCGTGCAATGAAAGAACTAAGCCAGAAAGCCAATGCGATGAAAGAGCAAATAGAAAAAACCAGCGGAAGAACTCCCACAATCCACGAGCTTGCCGAAAAACTGAATGTAGAGCCAGAAGAACTGATTCAGGCTATAGAATCGGGTTATCAACCTGAATCTCTATACAAAACAATCGGTGAAAGTGAAAATCCGATGTACTTAATTGACCGGCTGATGATAGAAGATGAAGATTCGAAAGAAGCAGCCATTCTTGAACGGCTGTCATTGTCAAAGGCTCTTCAGAACCTGGATGACAGGTCAAGGCAAATAATATTTTTAAGGTATTTTAAAGAAGAAACCCAGCAAATAGTGGCTGAGAAAATGGGAATATCCCAGGTACAGGTTTCAAGGCTTGAAAAAAAGATTATGGAAGAATTAAGAAGCAGATTTTTATAGCAAACATTCTGTTGCTTGCGGGAAAGTAAGAGTAAGGAGATTTATGACAGAAAAAGCTGATAAAAAAGATGAATGCTGCTGTATAAGAAAAAACTGTATAAGGCATGGAAAATGCGAAGAATGCATCGAATATCACCGCACATCAAAAAAATATCCCGAGCCTTACTGTGAAAGAAAACGAAAGAAGGGCATGTCAAAATAACCCCGGGACAGTAATAGGAACATAAAACAGATCTTTGTATAAAATGTAATAGAAAGCTTATATGATTACATGCCGGGGTTAACATGAAAACATATGCATATAACAGGCAAAATGCAATTGACTATGCTCATAAATGGGCATTGGGCAGAAACCCTGCCTACTATGACTTCAGTAAACTTGGAGGGGATTGCACCAATTTTATTTCCCAATGTGTTTACGAAGGCTGCAAGGTAATGAACACCAGGCCGGTTTATGGATGGTACTATTTTAACAGCTTCAACCGTACTGCTTCATGGACCGGCGTTCAATATTTTTACGAATTTTTAATTAAAAATAACGGCGCCGGCCCTTTTGCATCCGAAGTTCCGTTATCAGAAACAGAACCGGGAGACGTAATTCAGTTATCCTTTGACGGAGCAACTTTCAGGCATTCGTTGTTTATTGTTGAAACCGGAAAATCACCTGATTTTAATAATATAAAAATAGCTACGCATACCTTTGACAGGGATTACTACCCATTGTCGAATTATATATTTAAAAAATACAGGTGCCTGCATATAGAAGGTTATCGTAAATAATCAGGATTGATTTTCCTGCATTCCAGATAATAACGTTTTTCCTCGGCTTCACCCATTGAAAATGTCTTCCGTGGCAGTGCCCCATCGGATATAACGGTTTTGAACAGATCGCTTTTTTTCATCGGTGACAAAAGAAAACCAATGTTTCCTTGATGCCTGCATAACTTTTCAACAACTTCGCTCCCGTGAACGTAATCAATATCAGCTTGCGGGTTTTCGCCAAGGAAATGGTCGAGAAAATGCTGCAATGTGCCCACGTCAATTGTAAAAATGGGTTTATCAACCCACAGGAAGCCGGTTTTTCCGCCGGTCAAAAAGGGTATTACATGTCTTGTGCCATCGGTACCCGGAATGTTTTTAATATCATCGGTATATTCATATCCGCATTGGATTCCTTTATCACTGTAAAACTTTACAAAGTCATTAAGCAGTTTACCCGCATCAGAGTTGAAAAGGATTCTGTGTATTGGCTCAAACTGCAGTGCGGGATCATGTATGTTTACAAGTTCAACCAGGGCATACCTGGCCGGATGGGACGCTTTTTCATCTTCAGGAAGGGATTTTTTTAGTTTTTCCCAGCAGGATTTTGCTGTCGCAAGGGAATGGTTGCCGTCACCTACTGCAAACAGCATTGGGCTTTTTGATGAATCAATGCCGTATTTTTTTGAAAATGTATCCTGCGACTTAAGGTTTATAAGGCTTGAGTAAATATTCTGTAGAAGTCCTGTATCGTTTACCTGGTAACCTTCAATATGTCCGCCGCCCATCATCAGCTCAAAGGAATACAGTCTGTTCATTTTGTCTTTACAGGATGCAAGAGGTTCAATAACCGAGGCATCAGGATCGTCAACAAGAATCATTATATGGGGGAGCTCAAGGCAAGCCTTTTCCCGTATCTGAATTCTTGGCGGCAGCCTGTCCATGATGGTTCCTTCTGTTGCACGGACCAAACTGTTGGAACCTTTTGAATAATCGTACAGTTCCAAATCAATTGCGAATAAAAGGCCTTTTCTTACCTTACCGCTTTTGACGGTTCTTTCAATGTAAATAAAGGAATTTTGAATTTCTTCAAAATAACCGTTATCCAGATATTCGCACATTGTTTTGTTTATCTTTTCAATTCTTTGTTTTTTCTGTTCATCGCTTTCTCTTTCAAGATAAACTTCAGGAAAAATAAGGCGGAGGGCAGATGGTTCAACGCCCACAAACCTGTCAACTCTTTCCCAGTACTCAGGCTCGGATGTATATTGATCACAGGCAATAACAGCCCATTTATCCAGTGATATGCTTTTTTTCGGGATTAGTACTGAAGATATATCAATTCCAAGTTCTTCTTTAAATTGCCTTATCATATAAGTTCCCCCTTGTTAAAAAGTCATGTTCAGCAAACTGAAAAAAGACGGATTTTGAATATTTTAAACTAAAGCTTAAAAACTGTGAATATATCAGGTCAATTCTAATAAAATATGTAAATTTAGTCAATTCAAAAATTACGCATTGTTTTTATTGTTTCAACAAATAATATCAATGAAACCTATAATGAAAAGAGGCCTTTATATGCATTACTGGTCTGATACTGTGGGTGCATCGGTTTTTTTGAACCGGAACAAAGTCGGGCATATAGAAAATTCGATAATTGACCCGGAAAATAAGGCTATTGTAGGTTTTCTGCTGGAAAGAAAAAATACAGAAATAAGATACCGTTTTTTTCCGGTAACACAAATTAAGGAAATTAAACGTGATAATATTGAACTTAAAAGTGCATCGGAATTGTTAACACTACCCAGGGCATTCAGAAAAAATAAAATTTTTATTGAGGATTTGCTTAACAAACCGGTTATAGATGATAAAGGCGAATGGATAGGCCGTGTGGTTGATTTTGCTTTTGATATTTCCAACGGTGTATTGCGTGAGATAATTTTATCTGGTAGTATTCTGGAGGATTTGTGGCTGGGGAAGAAAAAAATGCCGGTATTAAGCAATGTTGAGTTCTCCAGGGAACTGATTCAGATTGACAGGGACACCAAGGAAGAAATAACAGGACTTCAAAAGGGCCTGAAAAAATGGTTTAATATGGATTCAATATAAAGGAGGCAGTATACATGAGAACAGGTTTTACAAGTGGTGTCATTATCGGAGGAATTGTTGGCGCCGCTATGTCTATGATGATGAATGGCGATGTTGACGTGAAAAGAACCAGAAGACGCATTATGAGATTAGGCAGAGATGTTTGCAGGAGATCCAGGCGCATCATGTCTGATATCAGCAGTATGGTGCATTAATCGGTTAAAATCTTCCCTTTTGAAAACCTTTTCTTAAAACATTTTGTTTTAAGAAAAGGTACATAATCGGAGGTGCTTGGTGAAGGTAAGTCAGTGGATAAAGGCAGGTATACCTGTTGCCCTGTTGGCAGGGTTTATTTTTTTTATTGTTCTTTTCGGCAGAGAAATATTCCAGGCAATGTTTCCGCTGGTGATAGGAATTGTTGTATCGTACATCCTGCTACCTTTGGTTGATTATTTTGAAAAATTGAAATTTTCAAGGACGGTTGCAATTTTATTTTCAATACTTTTTAGCGTAATAATAATACTGGCCATTTTTATCTGGCTGATACCCATACTGGTCAATAATATTAAGGATGTTACAAAGGTAGTGCCCGAATTCTATTATTCTGCCATAGTTTTTTTTGAAGATTTTATTCAAAGAAATGTTCCTGCCAGCTGGCATACTGATATTATGAAAGAAATTGACAATATTTTTCAGACCCTGCAGCAAAAAATCATTTCAGGACTGTACGGGTTTGTTTCAGTATTGCCTAAAACTTTCACTGTGATAATTGATGTATTGGTTGGATGGATATTGTCATTTTATATATTAAAAGATAAAGAATTGATTGTGAGAAATCTGAAATATATTTTTCCAAAGAAATACAGGGAGGAAATCATATGTTTCCTGCGGGATATACATAGAGTTGTTGTAAGGTTTATCCAGGGCCAGCTTTTGATTGCTTTTATTATCGGGATTATTGAAACCGCCGGCCTTTACATTGCAGGAGTACCCTATGCCCCTCTGCTGGGGTTTATTGGAGGGATATCCAATGTAATACCGTATTTCGGTCCATATATTGGTGCTGTCCCTGCCGTTACGGTAGCATTAACCATATCTCCGTGGAAGGCATTGCTTACAATTCTTGTTTTTGTAATTGTACAGCAGATTGATAACTTATTCCTGTCACCCAGGATAATTAAAGAAAAACTGGGTTTGCATCCTGTTACGACAATTATGTCTGTGCTTGTCGGCGGGCGGTTGTTTGGCTTTTTTGGATTAGTTTTTGCAGTTCCGCTGGTTGCCATGATAAAGATAATACTATATAAAACTTATCGGTTCATTTCCGGGTAACCAATTGAAAAGACGCTTTTAAGGCTATAAACAGATTTGTATTTTTATGTATGTAATCTTCAAAAAGATGGTTTTTTGTAATATTATAGAAATTGTATAGTTCAAATTTAAATATAAATTTGGCAGGGGGAATAAAAGTATGAAAAAAAACCGGCTGAAATGGATTTTAAAGCGGACAAAAGGAGCATATAAATATCTGATATTTTTAGCAGTTTCATCAGTATTAATATCTGTGTCAAATGTCCTCTTTGCGATAGTTTTAAAAGAGTTCGTCGATAATGCCATAAACGGGTCCATAGAAAGGATATTTCAGTTAATTATTGCTTCTGCTGTTATAGTAATACTGGAAGGTATTTCATATGTTTTAACATCATATTCAATGAAAAATATCCAGGCAAAAACAGAATACAACTTTCGTAATGAAATGATATCCGCAGTAATCCATGCTGATTATGCCGGCATAGAAAAATACAACAGCGGCGAGATTCTGAATATGTTTACGAATGATATAAATTCTGTTTCAACATTAATACCAGAGATTGCGTATAATATAGTGGGACAAGCCTTACAGGCAGTAACTGCAAGTGTGGCACTGTTTTGCATAAGCTGGAAAATGGGTTTAATTCTTTTTATATCAGTACCTGTTTTGATCATACTCGTAAACAGCATATCACCTTATGTTCAGAAAGCCAATGCGGAACTGAAAGAAAATGAAGATAAAATAATATCGTTTATACAGGAAAGAACCAGGAGAATTCCTTTAATAAAGGCCTACAGATACTATGAGAAACCTGTAGCCAAATTAAGCGACATGCAAAACAGCAAATCAAAAAACTACATAAAGCTGGGAATACTTGAGGGCCTGGTATATTTCTCGAACGGAATGATGAGTGTAATTATATTTCTCATTTGTATAGGGGTTGGTTCTTACTTTGCAATTAAAGGAGCATATTCGGTCGGCGCACTGATTACCATGGTTCAGCTGCTGAACTTTATCATAGGGCCGCTAAACTCAATTTCACCGGCATTAAACAATATAAACAATTCATATGCATCGGCTGAAAGGATTGATAAGATAATTAATCTGGAACAGGAAACAGATGCAGAACCGAAAAATAAACGAATCAAAATAAAGGAAATAAATATTGAAAGGCTCAGCTTTTCATATGGAAGTACAAATGTATTCACTGATTTTAGCTGCAGTATCCCGGCAAATAAAATCATAGGCATAACCGGAAAAAGCGGCAGGGGCAAAACAACATTGCTGAAGTTATTGTTGGGATTTTATATGCCCGATTCAGGGGATATAAGTGCAGTAACCGAAGATAATCAAATTTTGGCTATTAAGGATGTAAGATCTGTAATAAGTTATGTTCCGAACAATGATATACTTTTTTCGGATACAATCACTGAAAATATTGTTATGAATGAAGAAGCAAACAGTATACGGTTAAATAATGTGTGCCGTCAGGCAAATATTCTTGATTTCATTGAAGCATTGCCTGATAAATTTGATACCGTTATCAGTGAATACGGAGGTAATTTATCAAGCGGCCAGGCTCAGCGCATAGGTATTGCGAGAGCAATCTACAATGAAGGCACTCAGATCATTCTGCTTGATGAACCTACGTCAAATCTGGATGCTGAGTCTGTAAACGCATTAAAACGTGAGCTGAAAAACCTGTCAAAGGAGAAAACCTGTATTGTTGTTTCCCATGATGACAGCCTTATGGATATTTTTGATATGATACTGGATTTGGATGCTGCCGGTTAGTTGCCAGCGATGAAATAATAATTAATTTAAATGAAAAGAACTTAAATGACTTCATACTTGACTCAATTCTGTTGATTTTAGTATACTTTAGTAAGCAATATATCAGATTTATGTTTATGGTATTACATACAATGGTCTTCACTCATGACCGTACATGCCGGCATGGATGAAGACATTAATAATATTTAATCAAAATTAAATGCTCTGCGCGGTTTACGCATAGTTTATATGTATTATCAGCAGTGTTTTACGTATAACCCGCAAATGGGCTATAGAGGATAAATATCAAAAAAGAACTGAAGTGAGGGTTCAACATGCAGAAGTTTGGTTTAAATGAATTACGGGAAAAATATCTGTCCTTTTTTGAAAGCAAGAATCATTTAAGGCTTCCCAGTTTTTCACTGGTACCTGATAATGACCCCAGTATTTTGTTGATCAATGCAGGTATGACACCACTGAAGCCTTATTTTACAGGGCAAAAGATTCCGCCTTCAAGAAGGGTGACAACATGCCAGAAATGCATACGTACACCGGATATTGATAATGTGGGAAAAACATCACGTCATGCAACGTTTTTTGAAATGCTGGGAAATTTCTCCTTTGGCGATTACTTCAAAAAAGAGGCAATCACATGGGCGTGGGAATTCTTTACAGAAGTCCTTGAAATTCCTGAAGAAAGACTTTATGTTTCGGTGTATTTTGAAGACGATGAAGCCTTTGATATATGGAATAAAGTAGTTGGACTTCCAAAAGAGAAAATTTTCAGAATGGGTAAAGAAGATAATTTCTGGGAACATGGAACAGGTCCATGCGGCCCGTGTTCTGAAATATATTTCGACCGAGGCAAGGATAAGGGCTGCGGAAAGGAAGACTGTACCGTTGGCTGTGACTGTGACCGCTTTATAGAAGTATGGAACCTTGTATTTTCGCAGTTCGATCGTCAGGAAGACATGACGTATGTACCACTAAAAAACAAAAATATTGATACCGGAATGGGTCTTGAAAGGCTGGCTTGTGTTGTTCAGGGAGTGGACAACATCTTTGAAGTTGATACAATCCGCAGTGTCCTGGACCATGTATGCCGTATAGCAGGAGTTGATTACGGAAAGGATTATAAAAAAGATGTTTCGATCCGTGTTATTACAGATCATTCCAGAAGTTCTGCAATGTTGGTATCCGATGGAGTACTTCCGTCGAACGAGGGACGCGGATATGTTTTAAGAAGGCTTATACGCCGCGCTGCCAGACACGGAAGACTTCTTGGAATTAACCGCACTTTCCTGTCCGAACTTATCGAGACGGTAATTGATACTTCAATGGGAGCATATCCCCACATGGATGAAAAACGGGATTATATAAAGAAGGTTATATCCATTGAAGAGGAGAAATTCTACAACACCATAGATCAGGGAATGAACATTCTGGAACAGTATATAGCCGAACTTAAGGAAAAAGGCGATAAAACCATCAGCGGCAGCATGGTTTTCAAACTGCATGATACTTACGGTTTCCCCATTGACTTAACAAGAGAAATAGCTGCGGAGAACTCGCTGAAAATAGATGAAGACGGTTTTCATGAAGAGATGAAAAAGCAAAAGGAAAAAGCCCGCGAAGCACATTTCAAAAAAGAAGGTTCAGCATGGGAGAAGGATCTTTTCACCGGGGAACATAAGTCATTTACCACAGAGTTCACAGGTTATAACGAGTATGTGACAGAATCGGTGGTTAAGTTCATCGTGCAGGACGGCAAGCTGGTGGAAAATGCCCAGATGGATGATGAAGTTGCAGTTGTGCTTGACAGGACACCATTCTACGCAGAAAGCGGAGGACAGATTGGTGATACCGGAGTTATTACCGGTGATAACTTCAGGATGATTGTTACAGACTGCAAAAAGACATCGGACGGCAAATTCCTCCATATAGGAAAGATAGAATCAGGAATGGTGCAGCTTAAAGACAAGGTTATTGCCAAAATTGACATAGAAAAGAGAAAATGTACCGCAAGAAATCATACCGCTACTCATATACTTCACAGGGCTCTTAAAAACGTTCTGGGTGATCATGTGCAACAGGCCGGTTCGCTTGTGACCCCTGACAGATTAAGGTTTGACTTTACTCATTTTTCTCCGCTGACCGATGAGCAGATTGAAAAAGTTGAGCAGGAAGTAAATAAAATTATACTTGGAAATTATCCTGTCGTTATCCGCGAAATGCCTGTTGAGGAAGCCAAAAAAGCAGGCGCTACCGCGTTGTTCGGAGAAAAGTACGGGGATGTTGTCCGTGTTGTCAGTGTAGGTGATTACAGCATGGAATTGTGCGGTGGTACGCATATTGGCTCATCCGGTGAAGCAGGGCTTATAAAGATTACCGGAGAAAACGGTATTGCATCAGGAGTCAGGCGCATAGAGGCGTTGACAGGAACAGGCGCAATTTCATGGTATAAAGAGAAGGAAAGAACCTTAAAAAAGGTATCCGAAATAGTGAAATCCACTGCCGATGATGCACCCCTGAAGGTCGCCGCCCTTGTGGATGAGGTTAAGAATTTACAAAAAGAGCTTAATTCCGTTAAGGAAAAAATGATGAGCCAGTCAGTGGACAGTTTCCTCAATAAAGCAGAAGACGTATCAGGTATCAAGGTGCTTGCGGCAAGAATGGATCAGCTTGATATGACTGCACTCAGGAATATGACAGATACGTTAAAGAACAAACTGGGGCCTTCAGTTGTTGTACTGGCTTCGGCATTTGAAGGAAAGGTAAGTTTAGTGGTATCAGCTACCAAAGACGCTGTAAGCAAAGGTGTGCATTGCGGTAAAGTTATCAGCGAAGCTGCAAAAGCAGCAGGCGGTGGTGGCGGTGGAAGACCTGACATGGCCCAGGCCGGCGGAAAGGATGTTAACGGAGTTGATAAGGCAATGGACATTGCTGTGAATATAATCAAAGACCAACTTGCTTAATCAGCAAGTTGGTTTGAATTAAAAATTTACCTGGGAGGGAAAAGGAAATGTCTGAATGTGTATTTTGCAGAATCGTCAAGGGAGAATTACCGTCAAGCAAGGTATACGAAAATGACGACATAGTTG
>Ga0134105_1000180_pt1 | contig 76546 bp, 71 predicted proteins | sample 16_3_2metaG_FD_94457 | JGI IMG/M metagenome (GOLD analysis project Ga0134105, IMG submission 94457) | Switchgrass degrading microbial communities from high solid loading bioreactors in New Hampshire, USA - 16_60_3.3_214_A3 metaG | ecosystem: Engineered > Bioreactor > Semi-continuous > Anaerobic... | reverse complement strand
GTTCATATATGGATAAATTCTTTTATTCTGAGTGCTACAGAGTCACGGCGAAGGCAAATAGACATTTAGGCAAAAATACCACGGACGGTATTTTTAGCATCACTCGCAACATGGACGTTGCGTCGATGCGGCCTTAAATGGATATTTGACGAGCCGATGAGTCTGTGCACGAGGAATACTAATTTAGGAATATATGAACATGTATCCATTATATAACACCTTAAGTTGACGACATTGTCTGTGGTTTCCCGTAAAAATAGCAATAGTAATGATTTATTTGCATATGACAGTATTTCTGCAAAACAGAAAGGAGCACAAATGGCTATAATAGCTTTTTTAGTATGGATTTTACTTATATCTGTATTTACCAAATTAAAAAATTATTTTTTTAAATTTTTGGTCGGCAGCGTAGGGCTATTCTGCTTTGTCATGTATTTAGGAAGAAAAACATTGGTTGCATCATTTTCTTATGTTGTAGCGTATATGGTTTGGCTTATAGGACATTTGTTCCGGTTTTATTCCGTTTCTCCTGCTCATTTTGTTATCACCGTTTATCATAATTTGGAAGCTGTTTCCTTTATTATCGACTATGAATGTTCCGGCTTTGTTGAAGTTGTCGTCTATTTAAGTTGTTTGTGGTTTTATCCAATATATTTCTTGTATGAAAAGGCCGTTTACTCGGTTTTTGGTATGGTGTGCATTTTTGGGGCGAATGTTTTGAGAATATTGTTTATTGCTGTTGTTGTGCATATTTTCGGGAATCAGCTTCTTTTTATTGCTCATACTGTCCTGGCCCGTTTACTGTTTTTTGTTATCATGCTTGTTTTATATTACATGGTTTTTACCAAGCCACATATATTAAGGCAAAAGGTAGGGAGCTTTTTATATGCAAATGATAAATAGGATTTTTAATGAACTGATTTTTTGGATAGCCTGGATTGTTATTCCTATTGTTTGGGAAATAGGTCAAGGATTGTTGACAGCGGTTGCCGCACTTATGAGCCGTAATAAAGAGATAGACGATAATGAAGAGAAAGTTTTTTTCCCTTATGTTACCATATTAATCCCTGTATATAATTCGGCCAAGACCCTTAAAATATGTTTACAATCCATAGTCAGTCAAAACTATCCTCTTGATAAAATCGGGGTTGTTTTAATTGATAACGGTAGTAAAGACGACAGTTTTGAAATATTTAAGAACTTTCAGAAGGAACATCCTCACATAAGTATTTGGTGGGATTCTTCCCGGCAGGGAAAGTCAAAAGCATTAAACAAAGGGATTTTTTTAAGTACCGGTAAGTATATTATTAATATCGACAGTGATGGATGGCTTGATAAAAATGCCATAAGAAATGTGGTTTTTAGATTTGAAAGGGACAATACCATTGCTTGTATGACAGGCGTGGTTCTTATTGACCATCACTTGATTGAGCAAACGGACAGTAAATTACTGAAATTAATTAGAAAATGCGAGTTGTTTGAGTACATGGAATCTTTTTTAGTAACAAGAAAAATACAGTCCGTAACCAATAGTCTTTATACCTTGTCGGGTGCTTTTTCATGTTTTCGTACTTCGATACTTTTAAAAACGCAAATGTATAATAATATTACCGTTGGAGAAGATACTCATATGACTTTTCAAATAAAAGATATATTGAAGAAGAAAATGGTATTGTGTGAGAATGCATTTTTTTATACGGCTCCCATAGAGGATTTCAATAAACTATATACGCAAAGACAAAGGTGGCAAAGGGGCGAAATTGAAGTGGCCAGTCTTTTTACGAGCAGTCACCTTGGAAGCTTGAGAGATTTTTTTAAGAAGCCGGCCATGAGAATACTGGTTACCGACCATACGATGACATTTCCAAGGTTCATTTGGTATTTTGCAATGATTTATTTATATTTTATCAACTATCCGTTAAAACTAATTATTGGGGCTAATTTGTTGCTATATGTTCTTTATGTTTTTAGCAGTTTGATCTTTTTTTGTGTAGGGAGAGTGTTTTTACGGGAACAGAAAGAAATGAGAGAGTATATTTGCAGAAACTTTATGATATGTTTTTTAATGCCTATTTACCGTTTTTTGGTTTATTGGATAAGGATGGCGGGAATCATTAATTCCATAGGTACCATGTCGGTTTGGAAATCTTCCAGTTTTAGTGAGGAGATTCATGCATTTAAAAATGAAATGGAGGAACAGTATTATTCAAAATTACGGTTTATCAAAACCATTGAAAGGTTGATTCATCATAAATAAAGTCTATGTACTGTTGCCATGCTACAACGAACAGGACAATATCAAGGAATTGACGGCAAAATGGATAAAACAGTTAAGAGACAAAAGAATAAAAGATAAATATGGTTATGAAATTGTCTTGGTAAATGACGGAAGTTTTGATGGCACCAACAACAGTTTAAAAAAGATTCAAGAAAAGAACGAGCATATTACCGTGATCACCCATCAACAAAATATGGGTTTAGGGCAAGTTTTGAGAACAGGGATCACATATATTGAAAAGAAAGCAAATGAGAATGACGTTCTGTGTATTATGGATGCGGATAATACTCATGATCCGTGTTATATCCATTCCATGCTGAATAAAATGAAGGAAACGGGAGCTGAGTGCATTATAGCGTCCAGGTATCAAAAGGGGTCAAAAATTATAGGCGTATCATGGTTCAGGAATTTGATGAGTTATGGAGCAAGATTGTTATATACCGTTTCTTTAGGAATACCTAATGTCAAAGATTATACTTGCGGTTATCGTATTTATAAGATGAAAAAGATAAAAAAAGCAATGGCTTTATACGGTGATCAATTTATAAGCGAAACAGGATTTACCTGTATGGTTGAGATATTATATAAGTTGTATGTGGTGGGTACCACATTTAATGAAATTCCGTTTGAATTAAGATATGATTTGAAAAAGGGAGCCAGTAAGATGAAAGTATTGAAAAATGCCATAAAGAGTATTGATATTGCAATTCATGCACGAAGGAGATATAGATATTGATTACCAATTTAGGAATATATGAACTGTATTTGATTGAAGTTAATGAATAATTTTCTCCTGATATCCATACCCTACACGTGTATTATTAAAAATGATAGGATGAGTGGACTTGAGTACATTTAAAAAATATTTTAAATTTTCGGTTATCGGAATCATTACAGGTTTATGCAACGGGCTTTTTGGTTCCGGCGGCGGCACTGTTGCCGTACCGGCCATGGAGATGATGCTTCACGCGGAAGAACATCGTGCCCATGCAACAGCCATCGGCATTATATTGCCGCTTACTTTGGTAAGCATCTTTTTTTATGTACGGAACAGTTTCGTTGATTGGAACTTAACATGGCAGGTTGCGATAGGAGGAATACTGGGAGGATATATTGGGGCAAGAACGTTGAAAAGGATTTCTGCACGTGCATTGAGAAAAATATTTGGAATTTTTATGATTATCGCTGCGATAAGGATGGTATTTTAATATGTGGATAGCTGTTACTGCGGGATTTATATCGGGTATTATCAGTGGAATGGGGATAGGAGGAGGGACCGTTCTTATACCTATCCTTGTTTTTGTTTTGCGTACCAATCAACATATTGCACAAAGCATTAATTTATTGTATTTTATTCCAACGGCAGTTATTGCATTAATTGTTCATATAAAAAATAAAAACATGGATTTTAAGTTAGCTGTTCCTATTGTGTTATTTGGCATATTAGGAGCATTGATCGGTTCACGCCTGGCAGTTTCAATTTCTTCGGCAAACTTGAAAAAAATATTTGGGATGTTTTTATTATGTATGGGAACTTATGAGATTTTCAGGAAATAGGCCTAATTTAATTTTGTGAAAACATTGACGAACATTTGAATTTGATATATAATTTCTATAAAAATCAACCATTTTATTTAAAAATTTATATTTAAATTTAGGGGGATTATCATGGAAAGAGTCTATAATTTTTCTGCAGGCCCATCAGCGTTGCCTGAAGCCGTTTTGAAAAAGGCTCAGGAGGAAATGCTCGTCTACAAAAATACCGGAATGTCTGTTATGGAAATGAGCCATCGCTCAAGTGCGTTTCAGGAAATTATTGATACTGCTGAAAAGAATTTGAGAGACCTTATGCAGATTCCGGACAATTATAAAGTGTTGTTTTTACAGGGTGGGGCATCCAGCCAATTTGCAATGATTCCGTTGAATTTGTTGTCAAAGAGCAAAAAGGCGGATTATGTGATTACCGGAACATGGGCTAAAAAAGCGTATAAAGAAGCAAGTCGTTATGGAACCGTTAATGTCGTAGCAAGTTCGGAAGATCAAACTTTTAACTACATACCGGAATTGGATCCCGACAAGTTTGATAAAGATGCGGATTATTTCTATATAACAACCAATAATACCATTTACGGTACCAGGTATACAAAACTTCCGGATACGGGAAACGTTCCTTTGGTTGCAGACATGTCTTCCAATATTTTATCGGAAGTATATGATGTCAGTAAGTTCGGTCTGATTTTTGCAGGAGCTCAAAAGAATATGGGACCTGCAGGACTTACCGTTGTGATTATACGCGAAGACCTTATCGGACATGCAATGGATATTACTCCAACCATGTTTAATTATAAAACGCATGCGGACAATGGATCTATGTTTAATACACCACCTACCTACAGCATTTATATATGCAATCTTGTACTGGAATGGTTAAAGGAATTGGGCGGTATTCCTGCTATGCAGAAGATAAACGAAGAAAAGGCGAAAATTCTTTACGATTATCTTGATGAATCAAAATTGTTTAAGGGTACGGTGGTACCAAAAGACCGTTCACTGATGAATGTACCTTTTGTAACCGGGGATCCGGATTTGGATGCAAAATTTATTAAGGAAGCGGCATCCCATGGATTAGTGAATTTGAAAGGCCATCGTACGGTTGGCGGAATGCGTGCAAGCATCTACAATGCAATGCCTATTGAAGGAGTCAAAAAATTAGTAGAATTCATGAAGAAATTTGAAATGGAAAATAGGTAATTTCATTATTTTATATAGAAAGAGGGAATGAACTTGTATAATATATTGACATTAAACAAAATTTCATCAAAGGGATTGGATTTGTTTAGTAAAGATAAATACAATGTAGGGGATAATATTGAAAATCCTGATGCAATCATTCTTAGAAGCTTTTCAATGCATGAAATGGAATTGCCTGAAACGTTAAAAGCCGTTGCAAGAGCGGGAGCAGGGGTTAATAATATACCGATTGAGAAATGTTCTGAAAAGGGAATTGTAGTCTTCAATACTCCCGGAGCTAATGCCAATGCCGTAAAAGAGCTGACAATTGCCGCATTGTTTTTAGCTTCCCGTAAAATCGTACAAGGGATTCAATGGGCTAAGACATTAGCAGGACAAGGGGACGCTGTTCCTAAGCTCGTTGAAAAAGGCAAGTCCAATTTTGCCGGTCCTGAAATTGAAGGAAAAAAGCTTGGTGTAATTGGGCTTGGTGCAATTGGTGTCATGGTTGCAAATGCTGCACATTCATTGGGAATGGAAGTGGAAGGTTACGATCCCTATATTTCCGTAGATTCTGCCTGGGGATTATCAAGAAGTATCAAAAAAGCTACGGACATTAATTCACTTCTTGAGACTTCGGATTATATTACTTTACATGTACCGTTGACACCTGATACCAAAAATATGATTGATGCAGAACAATTTGCAAAAATGAAAAAAGGTGTTCGTTTATTGAATTTCTCAAGGGGGGAATTGGTGAATAACCAAGCGTTGATTTCAGCTATTAATGATCAAATTGTGGCAGCCTATGTAACGGATTTCGCATGTGATGAGTTGCTCAATATAGAACAGGTTATCTGTATTCCTCATCTTGGAGCATCCACACCGGAATCCGAAGAGAACTGTGCCGTTATGGCAGTGAAAGAGGTTATGGATTTTCTTGAAAACGGACATATTAAAAATTCCGTTAATTTTCCGGATTGTGAATTAGTGCGTTCTGCAGATTATCGTATCACAATTGCACACAAAAATATTCCGAACATGGTAGGACAAATGTCTACCGGGCTTGCTAACAGTGGAATTAATATTGCCAATATGCTCAACAAAAGTAAAAAGGACATGGCATATACCATCATTGATACAGAAGAACCGTTACCGGAAGAGATTGTTAATAAAATTAAATCCATAGACGGAGTATTGAATGTGAGAGTATTGTAGATAAATGTATAAAAATGAGGAGGGTGTTATATAAGTAAATTAGGATAAAATACAACGGGCGGGGATGGAAAACCCGCCCGTTGTTGTATTGGGTACAGATTCATATATGGATAAAGTGTTATAACGTTACGTTGATGCGGCCTAAATCTGTATTTTCTAATTTCTATTTAACTTTGCCGTGACTCTGTCGGGCGACCGCAGGTCGCTCCTGCAAGAATAACGATTTATCCATATATGAATCCGTATCCAGTGTAGGGGCGATTCAAGAATCGCCCGTAGGATAGGTAAATATTATGTTTTGTGCGACAGCCCCTTTTTACTTAAATTTATTCATAACCAATCCTGTAATCAACTTGGGATAAAAATAGGTTGACTTCTGTGGCATTTTTTCATTAGCCAAAGATACATCCTTAATTTCATGAACTTTGGTTGCATTAAGAAGGAATGAGCATTGGAAATTCCCGTTTTTCACCCATTCAATGGCTTCTTTTGAGTCTCTGGTGTAAGTAAGATTTTTTTGGTTGGCCATGTTTTCCATGTCAATACCTAATAATTTATCCAGCACAAGGGTATGTAATATGCTTACGTCAAGATTTCTGTAAGCAAGGGATTTATCAGGCAGCATGCTGTCCATAATATTTGCATTTTTCAGGGTAAAAATATAATAGTAATTTTTCCCTGTATACAGTGCAAAGGTTTTTTGATGGGAATTTTCACTTAACGTTTTTTCAATTTCTAATGCCATATTTTCTGCATTCTGCTCACTATGAAATTTTTCAATATCAAAATTTTCTGTCAGTTCATTTACCAGCTTGTTTTCATCAAAATGGTCTAAATTTTTAACTAATCGGTGGGTAGGGAATACCACCAGTCCCGGATCGTCCATATCCACCAGCATCATCATGACGTAATTAAAGAGGTCCTCTTCGCGGTAATTGGGATTTTCCTCTCTCATTTTATTTCTGAAATTTAATGCCGTTTCATATCGGTGATGACCGTCTGCGATAAACAGCTGTTTATTTTCAAAATATTTTTGTATCTTTGCAATGGTTTCATGGTTGGTAACAATCCAAAGATTTTGAATGATACCGTCCCATGACTTAAAAGAGATACAAGGTGGGGTACTGGATATATTATCAATTATTTTTGAGAGTTTTCTTTCTATATCGATATATAAAGAATAGATTTGGCTGAAATTGCTGTAAGTTGTTGACATAAGATTAAAACGATCCGTTTTGGCCTTTGAAAGGGTTTCTTCGTGTGGAAGAATCACTCCCTTTGAAAATTCCTCCAGCTTAACCAATGTAATAAAACCTTTAAAAGACTTGGTTGTACCGTCTTTCAGCGTAAAAATTTCTTCATAAAGGTATATTGCAGGTTGTGATTCGTATATCAATATACCTTCCTTAATCCAATTGTTTAAATATTCTGCGGCTCTTGTATACCGATTGTTTTCTGTATTGTCATCCTGGTATTCCTTGCCGTACTCCAGGCGGATGACATTGTTTGGGTGCATGTTATAAAACATTTCCTGTTCATCCGGGGAAATAATATCGTAAGGAGGAGTGGTAACCAAACCAAGATCTTTGATTTTTTCAGTATTATAACGCAGCCCTTTAAAAGGAATAATATTTGCCATTTTTTTCACCTCACATAAAATCTACCTTGAAATTTTATACTATATTTTACCTATAGTCAAGTTGTTAATTTTTAGGCGAATGATTTTTTTGGATAAAGGAAAAAGTAAAATATATAATATGTGCTGGTGTGGTGTGAAACCAATGATCAAGTTCACCAAATTAATAGAACTTCCCATTATCAGCCTAACATCAGGGAATAAGATAGGTACCATATACGATGTCATATTTATGCCGGACAATATGCAGATTATTGCCTTTATTATAGTGCTTAAAAAGCTTTTTGCGGGGAAAAAAGTTGTATTGTTTAAAGATATTGAAACCGTAGGTGAAAATGCGGTATTTATTCAGAATGACTCAAAAATGATGAATATTACCCAATGGCATATGCCTGAAGACGCAAAAAGCTATCGAAAACACGTATCTGACGTACCGGTTTATACCGACAACGGTATCAGTATTGGAGCGGTACAGGATGCACTTTTTAATTTTGAATTAGGCGTTTTGGCCGAATTCGAAATAAGCGAGGGCTTCATCCAGGATTTAATGGATGGAAGAAAAAAGATTCCCGTTTCTGAATCAATACACATGGAAAAGGGTATATTAATTTTAGATAATAATAAAATAAATGATGTACAATATAGCGGAAAAGGATTAAAAAGACTGTTATCGGAAAGGAAGTATTGATGTATGAGACGCAATGGTTTTACAAAAGGTTTGGTTACGGGAACAATTCTTGGAGCAACTGTAAGCATGATGGTGAATCCTATGGAAGGAAGAGAAAGAAGGGCCATGAAGAAGAAAGCCAATAAATTTATGCGGGCAGTAGGAAATATCATTGAGGATATTATGGATCTGAGAAGATAAGCTGGAGATAGTTATCTCCAGCTTATCTCATAGGTGAGGCAAGGGGATATTGAATATGTATCTTAGTAAAAGGAAAATTTTGTCTATTGTTTTGGGTTTTATATTTTTAGCATTCCTATATTTTATTTATTCCATCCGTGTGCCTTTAATCGATGTACTAAAACCGGTATTTATCGCTTTATTCATCTCCTATTTAATCAATCCGGTTGTCAACTTTTTGGAAGAGAAATACTTGCCCCGGACGGTATCCATTTTAATTATTTATTCTTTTACCGTTGCAATTATGGCGATGATTCTTATATTTTTTATTCCTGAACTGGTAAGAAGTATCCGGGATTTGATTAAGACATTGCCTGAATACTTTGAAAGATACCAAGTGTTGTTTACCGAGTTTGTCATACGGTATAGACACAGCGATTTACCGGATATTGCCAAGGAAATGCTGGATAAATCCATTACAAATGGGCAGCAAATGCTGATGGATATCTTAAAGCTATCCATTGCCTATTTGCCGGGAATATTTTCATTAATAGCGGACACGGTTTTAGGGGCGGTCATAGGCTTTTATATTATCCGGGACATAGATATTTTTCATAAAGCCGTTGTTTCGTTATTTCCCAAGAAGCATCGGGATTGGATTTTTGGTTTTATTCAGGATATTGATGTGGTATTTTCAGGATTTATCAGAGGACAATTGTTGGTTGCAGTCATTTTAAGTATTCTCACTTCCATAGGTTTATGGATACTTGGAGTGAAGTATGCAATGATCCTTGGGCTTTTAGCAGGATTGATGGATGTCATACCGTTCTTCGGTCCGATTTTAAGTGCCGTTCCGGCAGTGATTATTACTTTAATTGATAATCCGGTGAAGGTCATATGGGTCATTTTACTGAATGTGTTTATTCAACAGATAGAAGGGTCCATACTCACTCCTAAAATAATAGGAAATCGAGTGGGGCTTCATCCTGTTATTACCATAATATCCGTACTAATCGGCGGCAAATTTTTCGGTTTAATAGGAATGCTGTTAGCCGTACCGGTTACGGCTATTATCAAAGTGTTGGCAAGGCGAATTGTGCGCTCAATCGTATAGGCGGGGTCTCTTGACAGAAAATGCTGAATTGTATATAATTCCTATATTATGAACGATAAATTTTAGTTTGTTATTTTGGTTTGGCAAAAATTTTTATGCACGGAAGGAAAAGAATTAGAGTGCCTAAAAAACGGTCTCGTTAAAGAAAGGAAGAAATATATGCAAAAGCTTGGCGTGAATGAAATACGTGAAAAATATTTAAGTTTTTTTGAAAGCAAAGGGCATTTGAGATTACCAAGTTTTTCGTTAATTCCTCAAAATGATGCAAGTTTATTGCTGATTAATGCGGGAATGGCTCCTTTAAAACCCTATTTTACGGGAAAGGAAAAGCCGCCAAGAAAAAGGGTAACCACTTGTCAAAAATGCATCCGTACGCCTGACATTGAGAGGGTTGGAAAGACGGCGCGACATGGAACTTTTTTTGAAATGTTGGGGAACTTTTCTTTCGGAGATTATTTTAAGCGGGAAGCCATCACGTGGGCGTGGGAATTTGTTACGGAAGTTTTACGATTGCCTGTTGACCGATTATGGGTTAGTATTTATGAGGAGGATGAAGAAGCCTTTGAAATCTGGACAAAGGTGGTAGGCGTATCTCCTGACCGTGTGGTCAGAATGGGCAAAGAAGACAATTTTTGGGAAATCGGCACAGGTCCGTGTGGCCCATGTTCTGAAATATATTTTGACAGGGGACCTGAGACAGGTTGCGGTTCAGCGGATTGTTCGGTAGGGTGTGACTGCGACCGATTCGTTGAATTTTGGAATCTTGTGTTTACCCAATTTGACAAAGATGAAGAAGGCAATTATCATCGGCTGCCCAATCCTAACATTGATACGGGAATGGGGTTGGAAAGACTTGCTGCAATTATGCAAGGGGTCAATTCCCTTTTTGAAGTGGATACGGTAAAAAATATCATGGAACATGTAAGCAGAATTGCCAATGTGAAATATGGTGACAGCCCGGAAACCGATGTTTCTTTAAGGGTTATTACTGACCATATTCGAAGTACCACTTTTATGGTTTCTGACGGTATTCTTCCATCCAATGAAGGAAGAGGGTATGTATTGAGAAGATTGTTAAGGCGTGCTGCAAGGCATGGGAAATTGCTAGGCATTGAAAAACCCTTTTTATATAAAATTTCTGAAACGGTGATCCGTGAGTCAAAAGATGCTTATCCGGAGTTGGAGGAAAAGAGAGATTACATAAAGAAAGTCATTAGGATAGAAGAAGAACGATTTGATGAAACCATTGACCAGGGATTGAATATTTTAAATCAATATATTGAAGAGTTAAAAGCAACCGGCAATAACATGCTTTCAGGTGACAAAGCATTTAAGCTTTATGATACTTATGGGTTCCCTATTGATTTAACCAAAGAAATTTTGACGGAACAAGGCTTTAAAGTGGATGAAGAAGGATTTGACAAAGAAATGAGCGTCCAAAGGGAACGCGCCAGAGCTGCCAGACATGATGAAGCTTCTGCCGGTTGGGACGATAATGTGTATACAAAAATGGATAAAAGCATTGTTACGGAATTTATCGGATATGATCAGTTTACTTCGGTATCCAAGGTGCTTGCCGTTGTAAAAGATGATTGTCAGGTAAACCAAGCGGTTGAAGGGGATAGTGTTGTCGTTTTACTGGATAAGACTCCTTTTTATGGGGAAAGCGGAGGACAAGTCGGCGATACCGGCGTCCTTGAAAACGACGGTGTAAAAATAAAAGTAACCGATTGTAAAAAAATCGGGGACGGAAAGATATTGCATATGTGTGAAGTGATAAAAGGCAACGTTGCTGTAGGAGATGAGATTACTGCAACGATTGATATGGACAGGAGAAAGTCCATATCACGAAACCATTCGGCAACTCATCTTCTTCACAAAGCGTTACGCAATGTCCTGGGGGACCATGTTGCGCAATCAGGTTCATTGGTTGCTCCGGATCGGTTGCGGTTTGACTTTTCTCATTTTTCTGCCATTGATAAGGAAGAACTGAAAAAGGTCGAAATGGAAGTTAATAAAGTGATTTTGGAAAGTCTGCCGGTTGACATTAAAGAAATGCCTGTTGATGAGGCGAGAAAGCTGGGGGCAACTGCTTTATTCGGTGAAAAATACGGTGATGTGGTCAGAGTGGTAAAAATGGGTGGTTATAGCCTTGAACTGTGCGGCGGTTGTCATGTGTCTTCCACAAGTCAGATTGGCTCTTTTAAGATCCTCAGTGAAAGCGGCGTGGCAGCAGGTGTCAGAAGAATTGAAGCGGTAACCGGGCTGGGTGTGCTTGAATACATTGATACAAAAGAAAGCGTGCTCAATGAAGTTGCAGAGGTATTAAAGTCAAGTTCTGCTGATGTTGTGAAAAAAGCTGAATCCTTGCTTTCCGAATTAAAAAATGCGCAAAAAGAAATTGATGCTTTACGTTCTAAGCTTTCTCTCAGTTCCGTCCATGATTTACTGGCTAAGGCCGTGGACGTTAATGAAATCAAAGTCGTCACAGCGAAAGTGGATGAGATGGATATGGAGAGCTTAAGAAACATGGCGGATGCCTTAAGAGATAAACTGCAGTCGGGCGTTGTTGTTTTGGCGACCGTAAAGGACGATAAAGTGAACTTTATTGCAGCGGCTACAAAAGATGTGGTTGCAAAAGGAATTCATTCCGGAAATATTATCAGAGAAGTTGCCAAAACAGCCGGCGGCGGCGGCGGTGGAAGACCCGATATGGCACAGGCCGGCGGCAAAGACCCGTCAAAAATTGACGAGGCACTGAATAAAGCATTGGAAATCATTCAGTCTCAGATAAAATAAGGGAAAGGAGAGTTATTCATGAGCGATTGTATTTTTTGCAAGATAGCTGCAAAGGAAATACCGTCCACAGTAGTGTATGAAGATGATACCGTGTTTGCTTTTAAGGACATTAATCCTGTTGCACCGGTACATATTCTTCTTATTCCTAAACAGCATATATCTTCCGCTTTGGAAATCAATGAAGAGAATGCGGATTTAATCAGTAAAATTTTTATGGTTGCACAAAAACTTGCAAAAGAATTAGGAATTGATAAAAATGGTTTTAGAATTGTAAATAATTGTGGCAAAGACGGTGGGCAAACGGTAGGACATTTGCATTTTCATGTGCTGGCAGGCAGAGAATTAGGCTGGCCTCCCGGTTGATGGAATAAAAAAACGAAAATGCTGATATTCTTGACATGCATGTTGAATATCGGTTATAATTTATATGAGTTGTATTTTATTTTTCCAGCAATTTACAAGGCGATGTATGCAACTCACACCGCGCACAACTGTAGCGGAGGGAGGGAAATCATTCATGTCAGAGGTAAGAGTAAAAGAAAACGAAACATTGGACAGTGCACTTCGCAGATTCAAGCGTCAGTGTGCCAAGGCAGGTGTTTTATCCGAAGTAAGAAAGAGAGAACACTATGAAAGCCCCAGTGTTAGGAGAAGAAAGAAGTCTGAAGCTGCAAGAAAAAGAAAGTATAGGTAAATGGATCGGACAGAATAGACAGAATATAGGAAAAAGGAGGGGTGAGTGCAATGTCCCTCAAAGACAGATTATTGGATGATATGAAGATTGCCATGAGAGAAAAAGTTCCGGTGAAAAAGAATGCGATTCAGATGGTAAGGGCGGCAATTCTTCAAGTGGAAAAGGATAACAAAGTGACACTTGATGATAATGGTGTAATAGATGTTATTGCGAAGGAAGTCAAAAAGAGAAAGGATGTACTTCCTGAATATGAAAAGAGCGGTCGACAGGATTTAATTGAGGATTTAAATAAAGAGATTGAGGTATTAATGAGTTATTTGCCTGAACAACTGTCTGAAGAGGAACTGGACGCTATCATAAAAGATACCATTCAAGAACTGGGTGCGTCAAGTATGAAGGATATGGGAAAGGTAATGTCAGCCGTCATATCCAAGACAAAAGGACGTGCGGATGGTAGAGTTATTAATACGATGGTAAAAAAATATTTATCATAGAAAAATAACAGCAGGATTTCCTGCTGTTATTTTTCTATTGATTATTGTGTTATATTACTTTTTTAATTCTAAATAAATCATTCAGTAGATGCCAATTCTGTGGAAACGGCCTTTCCATGGACCAATAACTTATACCGCCCAAATCAAACTGATGTACCATTTCGAATTTTGCTCTAATACTCCGTGCATCTTCAAACCAAACCATGTGCTGGTTGTTGTTTTCGTCCAAATAATTAAAATAAGGAGTTTGTGAGATCGTGTCAAAGTGTATGGCAGTCTTGTGCTTTTGAGCCAATTCTATTGCTTCATTTGGATTTACTGTATTGGCCAACGGATTATCTTTACAATAGGGTATTTGCCAATCGTGGCCGTATAAAGGAATTCCCATCATTACTTTATATTTTGGTATGGTGGCTTTTGCAAAATCCAAGACATTTTTTATCTGATTGCTTGGGGATACAGGCATAGGAGGCCCTCCAAACCAACCCCATTCATATGTCATGAGGATAACTCTGTCTGCAGTCATACCGTGTGAAAAATAATCATAAGCAGTGTAGCGGGGCGCGGTATGATGATCCGAGTATTTCGGCGGTACGGAAATCGTTAGGAGGATACCGTATTTTTTCAGTTTGCTTTTGAAATGCTCCAAAAAGGAGTTCAATAGTTTTCTGTCTTGGGCTAGTACATGTTCAAAATCTATATTAACACCGAAATATTTTTTACTTTTTAAAATATTAATGATATTGTCAATTAGTTTATTTTGAACGCTTTTATCTGACAGCACACAATGAACGATGTCGGAATCAAAAATACCGTTATGATAATTGGAAATTACCATTAACGGTGCCACGTTATTTTGAAAAGCTGTGGCTATTAAATGTTCATCATTAATGTCGACTACCGTTCCCTCTTTTGTAATCCGATAACTGAAAATGCATAAATATGTAATGTAGGGTGCAAGGTCACGGATTAATTTACATTGATTTGGTGTATTCTTTGCTTCAATAAAAGCATTTACTTCAATGGTGCCGAATCTTTTTGAATTAGCCGGAATTTTTATTTTTTGTCCCGGATATATATGACTGTTTTCTTTTATTTTATTTTCTTCCGCCAGCGTTTGAAGGGTGGTTCTATATTTTTTGGCAATGAGCCAAAGATTCTCTCCGGGCATTACCGTATGAATATGTTCACGGGAAGGAATGATTAAGCTCTGTCCGCTAACCAGTATTGCCGGGTTCTTGATATGATTCAGTTGTATAATGGTATTCAAACGTATTCGGTATTGCTTTGCAATGGACAATAACGTTTCACCGCTTCTGACAGTGTGAATAAACAAATTGTACACCCCCCATACATATATATTAAATATTATGAGTAAACTTTCCTTATTAACGGATTTTTCTTTACGCTGTTTTTTATATATGTTAAAATGGACAATAACGATTATTGAGGTGGTGGCAATGAATAAATTGTTATTTCCCGATTTAATAGTGGACAGCATACGTGATATTAATCTTGAATTGTTAAATCAAAACCATATAAAGGGATTAATTTTAGATATTGATAATACTCTTGTAGCCTGGGACGTGAAGGAGGCTGATAAAAATTCCATGGAATGGATTGAGTATTTAAAAAACAACGGAATCAAGGTATGTCTTGTATCAAACAACACCGAAGACAGGGTGGTTAAATTTAATGAAAATCTAAAATTATATGCCATACATGCGGCAAACAAACCGAGAAAAGCGCCGTTTAAAAAAGCATTAAATTACTTGAAACTTAAACCGGAGGAAACAGCCGTAGTGGGGGACCAAATTTTTACCGATATATTAGGCGGCAACCGATTAAATATGTTTACCATACTGGTTACTCCCATCAGTCCAAAAGAATTTCCGTTTATAAAAGTAAAGAGATGGTTGGAAAAAATTATACTGAAGCAATATTATAAATCGAAGAAATAACGATTTATCCATATATGAATCTGTATCCAGTGTAGGGGCGATTCAAGAATCGCCCGTAGGATAGGTAAATATTATGGCTTATGCAACAGTCCCGAAATCGAATGATTCATATAAGGGACGCCATGTATGGCGTCCCTACAAATATAGCATATACATTATCATAGAGGCGATTCAGGAATTGTTCGTTACAATGATGAAAGGGAGGTATAACAATGATTCATTCAATCAACGGAAAAACAAAAGTGTTGGCTGTTATCGGCAATCCTATTGAGCACAGTTTGTCTCCTCAAATACACAATACATTATGCAAGGAATTAGGGCTGAATTATGTATATGTGCCTTTTAAAGTGGAAACCGCTTTTTTGGAAGAGGCGGTCAAGGGATTTAAAGCAGCCGGAATGTTAGGCTTTAATGTGACCATTCCTCACAAACAAAATATTATGCCATATCTTGATGAAATTACTCCCGAGGCGGAGTTAATGGAGGCCGTCAATACGGTGAAAATTTCCGAAGGGCGGCTTATTGGTTATAATACTGATGGTATCGGTTTTATACGTTCATTGAAGGCCAACGACGTGGATGTAAAAGAGAAAAAAGTAGTTATTATAGGGGCAGGAGGAGCTTCTCGCGGCATTGCGGTAAAAATGGCATTGGAAGGTGCGGCGGAGATTATCATCCTTAATCGGACACTGGAAAAAGCACAGGAAATTAGCCACGTCATTAACAGTAAAATAAAGAAGATTGCAAAAGCGGATCATATGAATCAGGAAATACTTTTTCATTATGCAAACAACTGTGATATTTTCATTAATACAACTCCCATAGGGATGTATCCTCATGAAAATGATTGTCCTATAGAAGATATGAATTTTCTGACGGAAAACACGGTAGTCTGTGATCTTATCTATAATCCTAAGAAAACCGTTTTTCTAAAAAAAGCAGAAGAAAAGGGATGTAAAATCATAAACGGATGGGGAATGCTTTTATATCAGGCGATAGAGGCATTTGAAATATGGACCGGAATTACAGTAAATAAAGGTATTATTGACTTATTGTATAATATCAATTAATATTTAAAAAAATAAATAAAAATTTACATAGAAAATCTTTACAAATGTAGAATTTTGGTATATTATATAATTGTATAGAAAATAGTGCTACAGTACTATAATATTTTAGGACTTGAATACTATCAATATATGTTCTGACTATACATCATCGTATCCGGTATATCCATACAGCATCCTACACACCGTAAAGCATTTCTTTAAATCATAAATAAGGGGTCTATACCATGGTAAAGCATAATCGAAAAAAGTTGGGAAATCTTCTGATAGATGCCGGTATCATTTCTCGGGAACAGTTGGAACAAGCTTTACAGTTGCAGAAAAATACGGGAAAAAAAGTAGGAGAAATCCTTGTGGAACAAGGTTTGGTCCAAGAAAAAGAAATTGTAGAGGTACTGGAATTTCAATTGGGGATTCCTCATATGGATTTGGACAAGCATTTTATCGATCCTGATATTTCTAACCTTATCAGCGAAGATTTGGCACGCAGACATCTATTGATTCCCGTCAAAGTGAAAGAAGGGCGTCTTGTAATTGCAATGGCGGATCCCTTAAACATATTTGCCATTGATGATGTCAAGATAGCAACCGGCATGGATGTGGAAGTCGTGATAGCCACTTCCAAAGATATATTAAGTGCCATTGACCAATATTATGGGAAAAAGAATGTAGAACAGGCCATTGAGGAATTTAAAAAGGAATTTGACTTTGACAACATTACGGAAGTGGATGAAAAAACGCTTAGTGAAATTAATAATGCGCCTGTCGTCAAATTGGTCAATTCCATCATTAGACAGGCGATTCGTTCAAAAGCCAGTGATATTCATATTGAACCGTTTGAACATCACGTGCGGGTCCGGTTCAGGATAGACGGGGAGTTACAGGAAATCATGTCCCCCGCAAAATCTACGCATGCTGCCATTGTTACAAGAATTAAAATTATGGGAAAAATGGACATTGCAGAAAAGAGGGTTCCACAGGACGGAAGGTATGAGGCTGTTATCGACGGCAAAGAAGTGGATTTGCGCATTTCCAGTCTTCCTACCGTATATGGAGAGAAAACTGTTATCAGGATACTTCAACGCGATAGTACCATGCTTACAAGAAAACAGTTGGGATTTACCCAACATAATATGAAAAAGCTGGATGATATTATCAAAAGCCCCAACGGCATTATTCTTGTAACAGGCCCAACCGGCAGCGGTAAAAGTACTACATTATATGCATTGCTCAGAGAGCTCAATACGCCTAACAAGAATTTGATTACCGTGGAAGATCCCGTTGAATACAGGATTGAAGGAATCAATCAGGTGCCTGTTAACAATAAGGCGGGCATGACTTTTGCCAGTGCATTAAGGTCCATCCTTCGTCAGGATCCGGATATTATCATGATTGGCGAAATTCGTGATACCGAAACGGCTGAAATTGCGGTTCGGGCTTCCATAACAGGTCATCTTGTGCTCAGTACAATGCATACCAACGATACGGCGTCTACGGTAAGCAGATTGATTGATATGGGAATTGAACCGTATCTGGTATCCTCTTCCGTAGTGGGAATTATTGCTCAAAGATTGGTAAAGAGGATTTGCGAAGGGTGTAAGACGGATTATAAGCCGACCCCGGAGGAAAAAGAAATGCTGGGACTTGACAAGGACATTACGTTGCATAAAGGAGCCGGCTGCAGTGCGTGCGGCGGTACAGGGTATAAAGGGAGAATTGCAGTTCATGAAATTATGACCATCACAAAAGAATTAAGAGCATTGATTAATAAAGGTGCATCCGTAGATGAGATAAGGGAAGCCGCAGAGAAACAAGGGATGTTAACTTTACAGGAAAACTGCAGGCAGTTAATAGTGGACGGGATTAGTACCATAGAGGAAATGCTTCGGGTGGCATACAGTATAGATTGAGGTTGATAGTTATGAATATTGACGATATTTTGAAAATTGCAGTGGAATCCAAAGCTTCCGATGTCCATATTGTGGTGGCAGTTCCTCCTACTTTAAGAATTAACGGAAAATTATTCAAGTTGGGGAACATCGAATTGTCCGGTGAAGATACCAAAGTCATGGTGGAAAGCATACTGACCCCTGAACAAAAACGTCAATTGGACAAGCAAGGGGAAGTGGATTTGTCCTATTCCAGTCAAGGAATCGGACGGTTCCGAATAAACGCATACAAGCAACGAGGAAGTTATGGAATGGCTATCAGAGTAGGAACGTTAAAAGTACCTACCATTGATGAGCTTGGGCTTCCTGAAATTATAAAAGAACTTGCAGTGAAAAACAAAGGATTGATTTTGGTAACAGGGCCTACCGGAAGCGGGAAATCCACCACCTTGGCTGCCATGATTGATTATATTAATAATAACAAAAGCTGCCATGTACTTACTCTTGAGGATCCCATTGAATATTTGCACAAGCATAATAAAAGTCTGATCAACCAGAGGGAAATCGGATATGACACCACCAGTTTTGCCGATGCTCTCCGGGCAGGGTTACGGCAGGACCCGGACGTCATTCTTGTAGGAGAAATGAGAGATTTTGAAACCATATCCATTGCATTAACTGCAGCAGAAACCGGACATTTGGTCATGTCCACTTTACATACGATCGGAGCAGTGCAGACCATAGACCGTATTATTGACGTATTTCCCCCTTATCAACAGCAGCAGGCAAGAGTTCAACTGGCATCTGTTTTGGAAGGAGTTATTTCTCAGCAGTTACTGCCGACCAGGGATGGCAAGTCCAGGGTTGCGGCTTTTGAAATTATGCTGGCAACCAATGCCATAAGAAATCTAATACGGGAAGGAAAAACCCATCAAATCCAAACGGCCATTCAAACCGGAACCAAGTTTGGCATGCAAACCATGGATTATGCCATCGGGGAGTTGTTCCGAAAAGATTTAATCGACAAGGATACCGCCATAACTTATGCAGTGGATCAGGAAATGCTTCAAAGATATTTGTGGATGTGAGGTGATTCTGTTGCCTATCTATAAATATAAGGCAATCAGTGCTACAGGGGACAGTGTCACAGGTACCTACAATGCAAAGGTCAAAGATGAAGTGTTTAGCATGCTTCGTGAAAACAATTATTATCCGGTTCAGGTGGAAGAAATCATAGAAGGGAAAAATCTTACTTTTCATTTCATAAAAAAAGTAAAGGTAAAGGACATTGCCGTATTTTGCAGGCAGTTTTATGTCATGCTCAATGCAGGTGTTCCTATTATCAACTGTCTGAATATATTGAGATTGCAGGCGGAAAATAATAAGCTGAAGCAAGCCATTGGAGAAGTGTATGAGAATGTCCAAAGAGGGCTTAGTTTATCCGAATCCCTGAGAAATCATCAGGATATATTTCCCGAGCTTCTGATTAATATGGTAGAAGCAGGGGAATCCAGTGGTAAGCTGGATGTGGTCATGGATCGGATGGCGGATCACTTTGAAAAGGAAAATAAAATAAAAGGCAAGATACAGGGAGCAATGATTTATCCCATCATATTATGTATTGTAGCTGTTATCGTGGTAACCGTTCTCTTGGTTTTTGTGATGCCTACTTTCATACAGTCCTTTAGCGACAGCGGAATCGAACTGCCGTTGCCTACAAGAATTTTATTAGCCGTCAGTAACGGAATCAGAAAATACTGGTATTTTATTGTTCTGATTCTCTTCGGCAGTGCATTTGCATTCATGCAATATATCAAAACCGAAAAGGGAAGACTTGCCTTTGATGCCTTTAAACTTCGCATACCTGTCTTCAGCAGTCAGATAAAAAAGATTATCACGTCCAGATTTACCAGAACCTTATCCACTTTACTGTCCAGTGGAATTCCTTTGTTGCAGGCATTGGACATGGTGGCCAAGGTTGTGGGGAATGAGGTGATTGCAGACGGTATAAAAATTGCAAAGGAAGAAGTAAGGAAGGGGGCCGATTTGTCAGGTCCTATTCGAGCCATAGGGATTTTTCCGCCAATGGTTGAATCCATGATTAAAATCGGGGAAGAATCCGGTTCCTTGGACGACATCCTTGAGAGAACCGCCAATTTTTACGATGAAGAAGTGGAGATAGCCATGCAAAAAATGACCACCATGATTGAACCCATTATGATTGTTATCATGGGCGTAATTGTAGGCTTTATTGTGATATCCATGATGTTGCCGATGACCGATATGATGAAGACCATTTAATTGTGAAAGGAGGTGAAACAGGTGATGAGGCTTATTAACAAACATTTAAGAAATAAAAAGGGTTTTACTCTTATTGAATTAATGGTTGTTATTGCCGTACTTGGAATTTTGGCATTGTTAATTGCACCAAGATTTATGGGGACTAAAGAGGATGCTAAAAAAGCAGTGGACGCCCAAACTATGGCTCAAATGCAAGAGGCTATTAATCTTGCCATTGCACAGGATCCAAATGGTAAAATTCCTGATAGTGCCACAGAAGCAACGAAGGCGATAGAGAAAGTTATGGATAAAATACCTGCCTCTAAATCAGGTGTAACATGGTGGTACAATACGAACAGCGGAAAAATGGGAATGAGTGATTCTTCGTCTGAGCCAGACACGGATGGCAATTGGGTAAAAATACAACCGACAGTATCACCATCACCATCAGCATTGCCTTCACCATGATGGATGACATTTGGAAAAAAATATTTAAGGAGTATAACTAGTGGTTATATTTACAATCTTTATACTCGGACTATTATGCGGTTCCTTCCTAAACGTATGCATATACCGCATACCTTTAGGACAGTCCGTTGTATACCCACCTTCCCACTGTATGAAGTGTGGGGTAAACTTAAAACCGGCGGATTTGGTACCGGTTTTAAGCTACCTCTTTTACAAAGGCAAATGCAGATACTGCGGGGAGCGCCTTTCCCCCCAGTATCCCCTTGTTGAAGGTTTCAATGCCTTTGTATGGACAATTTTGTACATAAGATACGGTTTAACCGTAATCTTTATGAAATATGCCGTTTTGTCCGGCTTGTTAATAATAATTGCCCTTATAGATTATTACCACAAAATCATACCCGATAAACTAATTTTTTTGGGATTGTTATTTGCAGCAGTTTTTCACGTCTTTTTTCCTTTTAAAGAAAGTTATATCAACGGCATCATCGGATTTTTCATAGGCGGAGGCTTGTTTTTGCTCATTGCCGTGGCAACAAACGGGGCTATGGGCGGCGGTGACATTAAATTAATGGCCATGTTAGGCTTTTTTCTTGGATGGAAACATACCATTCTTATTACGATTCTGTCATTTTTAACAGGTGCATTGGTGTCCGTCGTATTGCTGATTTTAAAAATAAAATCCAGAAAAGATTATGTCCCTTTCGGGCCTTTTATTGCAATGGCTGCGTTTATCACAATGTATTATGGAAATGAAGTAATAAGTTGGTATGTTCATACGGTATTAGGCTGATACGTTTTCCAACAAGTTAACTTTTCAGCTTTCCAACTTTTTACGGGGGTGAAGAATTTGCTGGGCCGGGATATGGTATCCATTGATTTTGGCAGCAAAAATATTAAAATTGTTCAGGGAAAGCAGCAAGGTAGTACGGTTTCCATAGAAAAAGCGGTGGTGATACCCACACCTCCCAATTCCATAAAGGATGGGAAAATAATGAATGAGGGACCTCTTGCAGCAGCCATTGGAGATGCTTTGATTATGAATAAGATAAAGGCTAAAAGAGCCGTTGCCACCATTAAAAATACGGCAATTATTACAAGAGAACTGGTATTGCCCTCGGTAAGAAAAGAACAGTTGGATTCCATGATAAAAATCGAAATTGCCCGGTATCTCCCTATTACACTGAATGAATATATTACGGAATACAGGTTAATGGAAGAGTTTACCGAGGACAGGGTGAAGAAAGTAAAGTTGTTGGTAGTAGCCCTGCCTACATTAATAGCCGAAGGCTATTATCATTTACTGAAAAAATTGAAACTAAAACCGGTTGCGCTGGATGTTCATGTAAATGCGGTTTCAAAGTTATTTGATGAAGGTGTCAGAATTAATGAAGAAAATTACAATTCGGAACAAACGGTTGCCTTTATCGATTTAGGACATACATATATCCATTTGAATATTATGTCCGGCAATACCATTCTTTTTAACCGACTCATTGCAATCGGCGCGTCCGATATTGATATTAATTTAATTAATTCCTTTAATCTTTCGCCGGAAGAAGCGGAGAAGATTAAGATGGAACAAGGCAATTTGCATATATCCGCAGATATTACTCCTGATGAAGCAATGGTCAATGATGTTATTAAATTGGGAGTGGATAATTGGATAAAAGAACTGCAAAAGTTATTTCAATATCACACTAGCAGGGATACAGGCAATCGAATTGACAAAATATATATTTTCGGTGCCGGTGCCAAATTAAACGGGTTGTCGGAATACATGAGGTTTCATTTTAATATTCCTACGGACAAGATTAGTGAGTTAAGCAATGTAAAGATGAAAAAGTCTATTGAAAACGTTCCTATTGAAGATTGTATTGATGCAATCGGAGCAATGATCAGAAGATAGGTGGTGCTGGTATGAATGATTTAAACTTTTTTTCGCCCTATATGGAGCATAAAAGAGTGAAACTTCCACCACATGCATATATTTTGCTGACAATCCCCTTTTTGTTATTGGGGATGAGCATATTTTATTATTGGGTTCATATTCAGATGAAGGAATACAACAACCAAATTAAAGCATCTAATGAATACTTAAGTCTGACAACAACCATAGAGAAAATCAATGAATTAAAGGAGTTAAAGGAAAAGACGGAAGTACTGAATAAGTACTATGAAGCAATTCAATATATTAATGCGGAAATAGCGGACGGCGACCATATTAGCAGTTCAGTTCTTGCCCGATTTTGCTCTACTTTCCCTCAAAATTTATTTATAAAATCCTTGTCTTTTGACAAAACGGGAATCCAGATTGAAGGGGTTTCAAACACCAGGATTGCCATTGCAGAATTTGAGTATAATTTAAAAATGTTAAATATTTTTAAAACCGTTCATGTAGCCAGTATTAACGCTGAATCGGAAGTGGCGGATACTTATACGTTCAGTATGAAATGCTCATATTAAAGGTGGGACAAAATGATGAAAATAACCAATAGGGAAAAGGTTTTACTGTCGGTTTTGCTGGTAGTAAGTATTATTGCGTCATTTTATGTATTTGTGTATGAACCTTCCATGAATAAAATTAGTGCATTGGAAATAGAAGCTTCAGAGGCAAGACAGAAGGAAGAAAATACCAAAAGGGATATTGATTCCATTGAAGAAAAGCGGGCGCAATATGAAAAGTTAGACGATGATGTCTATCGAGGCACTCAAAGAATATTTCCGGTTATTCATCAGGAAAAGATTCTTGCAATTATCAACAAGCTGTTACTGGATGCGGATATAAAAGCATTATCCATCACATTTACCGAACTTGAAGTGGGTGGCATTGAAAAGAAGGAACGATCGAAAGACTTACCGAAACTTCCTTTGGATGAACTGGTCGATCGTTTTAAGGGAAAGACAGCAGAAAAAGGTGAGAATACGGATTCCAATACGGAAAATGAAGACGGGGAACAACAAAGTCAGGAAAAGAAAGAGGATTCCGGCAACAACTCTTCCAAAGGAACTACCCAAAAGATGACTGCAACCATCTCTATCAAGGGAACTTATGAAAAAATCATTCAACTGTTAAAACAAATTGAATCTTATGAAAAGGAGATTATTGTAAAATCGTTGTCTATTAACAGTGAAGGTAAGCCGGAGTTGTCCGGGAACATTGTTTTGGATTTCTATGCCATTCCGAAAATTCATGACCAAGATGAAAAATATTTGAAATGGGAATACAGCAGCCCTTACAGTACTGATAATCCGTTTTCGGTATTTCAAGGCTATTCCTCTTCCGTTGGGACAAATGTTTCGAAAGTCGGTACCAAATCAAATAGGGAACAGCTTGTTAATAAGACAGTCCAAATGGCGGAACAGATGAAATTTATTGAGTTTGATTTCAGTATGGTATTAAGTCCCATGTCAGCAGATGTTCCTTCCGTTATACTTGGACGGAGCAATGATATTAGTGGTAAATCTTTGTTATGGGCCAAAAATTCCGAATACGAAGATGTAGAAATTCAGATGATTCAAAAGGATAATAAGTATTATTATAAATATCGGTTGGAGGAAAGCTGTGTGCCTGAAAATTATTCCGAGGACATGATAGAATTTCAACCGAAAGATAAGACGGTGAATATGTATGTGGTAAGCAGCCCGAGAAATCAAGAGAATGATTATAACGGCGCTTATTTATCCGTCATTAATCATACCGATTTAACGTTTAATATCTATGTTAATCATGAAGATAAAGTGAATCCCAGGCTAAAAATCGGCAGAAGAGAAGGAAAGGTTAATATAAAGTCGGTGGGTAGTTGATGGAGGCAACAATGATTGGTTATTTAAAGAATGACAAAGGGTTTACATTAATTGAACTGTTGGCCGGCTTAGCTATTTTGGGGTTTATTGTGGTACCGTTGTCTACTTATTTCATATCATCGGCCAAGATTGGAAACGATTCTAAAAAACAACTTATTGCAAACCATTTGGCACAAAAATATATGGAAAAGATAAGAAGCGGCAGTAATTTGCCCGGTGAACCGGTTGAGGTAACAGAACAAGGCTTTGTTATCAGAACCGTTGCAACGGCATATGAAACAGGAAGATATTCTTTGCCTGAAGGGGAAGAAGATTCATTTCATATGATGATGAAATTTGAACAGGAAGATACCGGAAGACTTGATATTTTTGATAGAAATAATGTTCTGTCAAGGGTGATAACCGGAATAATGCCGGATTCTGATATTGTTGTGGAGATTCGTTTCGGCAATATTATTAGGATACAGAGTGGTACTGAGTCTGTTGAAATCAGCTATACTCCGGTTGATGATGTAAATGTTATAAAAATACAGTTTATAAGTTACAAAAATACGAATGTTGATTTACATGTATTTAATCATACCACTAAAACTGCAGAAATATTTGTTGTTCAATCGAAAGGAAGTACCAGTACGATTCATAATTATCCTGAATGCGGTTCTGTTTTGTTTCATAAAGAGGTGCTGGATTCCAGTTATCGTTCGAAGTATAACAATAGGATATATCAAGTCACTGTTAGTGTACAGGAAGGAAACCGTTATGATCTTTCCAAATCTCCTATTGCAGAGTTGACGAGTTTACAGAAAGCTATTGAATAGAGGTGTGTGCAATGGGGTTATATAAGTACCTGTCCGATAAAGGTTCCACCATGGTATTGGTTGTTTGTACCATGACCATATTAAGTATGTTGGGTTTGTCCATTATGACATTTGCGGTAACGGATTACCGGATTAAAAGGCTGGATTATAAGGACAAGGATTCTTTTTACATAGCCGAAGCAGGGCTGGAAGAAGCTTATACCATTATTTGCGAGCAGGTTGAGAAGGCAGTGACTGAAGGGAAAAAAGCGGCGCAGGATACATTGGATACCATATTATTGATGAATGCAGATGACGAGAATTATGATGATTATTTTTATACGGATGGTGTTGGTGGCGGAACCATAGGGATGATGAAAGAAGAGGTTGTAAAAGGTGAAATGGATAAAGTGTTTCGAAAAACATTTCAAGATTACATTGCGGCAAATTTGGTTAATGCCTTAAAGAATGAAGATAAAGACGGCAAGGACAATTACGGTGCGATTGGTAAACAAAATACGTATACCGTCGTAAAGACAAAGAATTTTGGTTCAGAAAAAGACGGCAATGAATTTCATATTACGTTGCAATCACAAAGTAACAAGAACGGTGTTTACAGGACATTGGAAACCACATTTGCCGTCAAATGTCCTGAGTCTTATGATGAGCCCTATTATGTTGAAAACAAAATCCTTCACCTGAAAAAAAACGTATTGTGGAAAAATGCGTTAACAGTCATGGGCGATATGATTGTAAAAGGAAAAAATGTTACCGTGAATACCAATAACGGTGCCGTATATGTAAGAGGCAGGGGGCCCGGGGATCCCAGCAAGAATCCGCTTAAGTACGGCGGAATTATGGTCGGGTATCAACAAAGTAATACCAATACACCCGGCAGTTTAACCATCAATGGAAATGTTATTACTGCAAATTATTTGCAGACGAGAGGAAAAAATTCGCATATTACAGTAAATGGAGAAGTGTTCTGCGAGAGTTTGGTTATACAGGAATTAGACCCTGATGAGGCGGATGAGGCAGATGAGAATTGTAGTATTACGGTTAACGGAAATGTAAATACGTATGATGATATAAAGCTAAACGGAGAAAAGTCCAGCATATGGATAAAGGGAAGTTATTATGGTTTTTCGTCAGGTATTCAAGGATATAATAGAAGCAGTAGCATAATAATTAATGCTGATGATATATGTGAAGAGAATGGTTCTAAATTAAAAATTGATGGACAAGGACAAGGAAAGAGCTATTATGAAGTGCAAGCCGGAATGAAAACATCCGGTGTATTTATTGCAGGTGTAAAGCATCTTGATTTGGGCGGCGATGACCGCTTGGACAATGCATATTTGACTGGTGAAAGTATTTCCTATCTTAATCACTCTGATGCATACGCCATACCGCTTGATGGTAATAAACTTGATCCTACGGAGGATAGCTATAAATTCAGAGAAGAAAATGTTCAATTTTCTCATTACAGCATTAATAAGTCCGATAATGGGGTGGGAGAACCGTCAGGTTACATTTTAGTAGAAAAATATAATATTAAAGATGGCAACCCTACAGATTTTACAGCCAGAGATTTAGGTCAGTATTTTGTTAAAGTGACAGAACAGGAAAACAATTTTTTCAAAAAAACTGCTAATATTCAGTTAAACAATGTATGGTATTCCGAAGGAGCGTATATTTTAGGAGACAGTATATACAATCCTAAGGTTGATCAATCTTTATACAGTGATGCTTTTAGAAAGAACGGATATGAATATGCTTACATGATTAATAGAATGGGTGATCCACAGGATACTTGGTCTAACGAAAATACTAGAGATGTCCAGTTAACCATTGACGAATTGTTTCACTATCCTAATAACGTTATCAATAAAGTAGCGAATGAGGAAATTGTTTTTGTGAATAGTAATCGGAATTCTTCTTTGTTCATAAGAGGAATAAACGGTCAAGAGCTTAGCGGAACAACCTATAGAATTGATTTGAATAATGACAGTATCAATCCCGATTTTACCAGCAAGTTCAAGGGAATTATTGTGACAAAAGGTGATGTCTATATATCCGGTGAGATAGATTTTACAGGCATTATAGTAACCGAAGGGGATTTGCATATCATTGATGATAATCCAAAAACTTTTACCAATGATTATGATGAAGGCAGTATTACCGCAGACAATAATTATGTGATCAAAAGAGTTTATGAAGATATTTTAAATCCCAGTAATATTAGTATTGGAAATCGGTTCAAACAAGAAGGAAATTATACCATAAGATTTGCCTTGACTTCTAAGGTAGCGATACCTAATTTAGGGGGAGGAAGTAAAGAGGTTAAAACATATTATAGAAACAGGAGTGATTTAGTAAGGATTAAGTCATGGAAAAGAATACAATAAAGAAGATTGTTGAACATTGTTGTAAAACAGATGGCATTAGTCTCATTGAATTAATTATGACGATTGCTTTGATGATGATTATACTTGCGTTATCTACTGTAAATCTTATGAAAGATGATACATATATATTAAGAACGGAAGCAAGAAGACTTTGTCAAGAGATTAGATTGGCAAGACATATAAATATGACAACCAATCCGAATTGGAAGATTTTACTAGATGAATCTTGCTTTTCAGTAAAAGACGGTGTAAACTTAATAAAGAAAACATATATAAACAAAAATGTAAAAATTAACTATGAATCAAAGGCACAAAAAATTGGTTTTAGCAGTTATGGTGCTCCTACATGTGGTGGTACAACAATAGAAGTCATGCATAGAAAGAATAGAAAATATATGGAAATAACCATCATTCCGGCAAGTGGGAGAGTGTTGTTAAAAGATGAGATTAAATCTGAGTAACGAGGGTTTCACGTTAATAGAGTTGCTTGTAATATTGAGTCTGGTGGGGATGGTAACCGTCGTCATATTTTCTTTTATGGTTTCCAATGTAAGGACCTATAACAGGCAGGAAGATCAATTGGAAGTCCAATATCAAGCCCAGCTTGCCATGAATCATTTTACGGATAAAGTCATGGCAGCAAAGAATATTTCCGATGTATTCGATGATTCTGCTCATAAGCATTCCATTAAAGACAGCAGCAGTTCTGATGATAAATTTTTCGATATAACCATGATATCTTTTAACACTGTAAATAGTGCCGGGGATGAAGTACAAAACGGATTGAAGATACAATTTAATAACCATAAATTATTTTATAGTGTTGACAATAATTATCAAGTTACTTTACTTGCTGATTATATTGACAATATACAAGTAAAGCCGGAACCCATCGGCACTACTTTTGCCGACTGCAAAAGTATATCGGTTTCCATAACCAGCAAAAAAAACGATGCGGAAGCAACCGTATTTAATACGGTTTATTTTAGAAATTGAATCATTCATTTTAAATTATTTATAGGAGTGAGGTACTAATGAAAAAGATGAAAGGTTTAACAACAATTATCTGCATTTTTTCTGTTATTTTTAGAATGGTTTCTACTGGTTCTGTTTCAACAGTTGCTGCGGAAGTTACATCATTACCTGATTTTACCATAGAAAAAACAATCAACAGGACAAGCTTTATGCAAGGAGAGAAAGGGATTATCACTTATACGGTTACGCCTACAGGCGGTATAAAACAGACAATAAGGCAGCCGGCGGACATAGTGCTGGTGCTGGATCTTTCTACAAGTATGACACAGGCAAAATTAACCGGAGCCAAGAATGCGGCAAAAAGTTTTATTGACAATATCGCTAACAATAATGTAAAAGATAGGATTGCAGTAGTTACTTTTGGATATAAGGTAAGTGACGTTATAGATTTTACAACAAATTATCAGTCAATAAAAAATAAGATTAATTCTTTTAAAGCAGATCTTATGGGAACAAACTACGATGACGCTCTTCATAAGGCTCACGAATTATTGTCAAAAAGTAATGCAGAGAATAAATATGTAGTATTCTTATCCGATGGGTTGCCCAATTATTTTACTTCAGAAACTTCTATACAGAAATATAATAATAATACTTATAGTAGGCGTGAAGGTAGTAAATATTATTATACCAATCATCCAAATGATACCCCAAGAGCTTATGATGATGCAAGGGAGGAGGCAAGAACACTTGCCAATAATGATATATTAATGTATTCCATCGGTTTGGGAACCAGACAGGAAGTAGATATGGATTTTCTGGAAGAATTGGCCGGGATAACAGGTGGGAAGGCTTATCATTCTCAAGTTCCTGATGAATTAATGAATATATTTAACGCAATTTCCCATGAAATTACCCAGACCAAGATTTCTAACATGACGATACATGAGGTATTGCCGGACGGTATTTCGGTTGCCAATCCGAATAGTGTGATCATTTTAGAAGACGGTACCGTTCAATTAAAGTTGCCGGATATTCAATTTCAGGCAGGACAGGCTGCGCCCCAGACTAGAAGCATATCCCTGGAGGTAGTATTCAATAAAAGCGGTTCCTATACTCTTGATCATTCAAAAATCTGGTATAATGGCATTGAAGGAAATCGTTTGAATAAAGATATCAATAGTATATCGGTTACCGTTTATTCAAACAATAATCCTCCGGACATGAATGTCGGAAAAGAAATAAGCAGCACGAAGCTTTCGGTAGGTGATATTGCCACACTCAAATATACGTTAACTCCTACCGGAGCATTTGTTCATGTGAAAAGAGCCCCTTTGGATATTGTATTAATCATTGATAATTCAAACAGTATGACCGTTAATAATAAAATATCCAATGCAAAAGAAGCTGCAAAGACGTTTGTTAAGACTTTTCAGGAAGCCGGCCTCGGAGACAGGATTGCAGTTGTTTCATTTAACAAAGATGCAAAAAAAGAGCAAGATTTAAGTATACAATACAGTTCCATTATTAGTAAAATTGAAAATATTAAATGTAGTACCGGTACAAATTATGAAGCAGGTTTGAAAAAGGCAAAAGAACTTTTAGCCGGTTCCGAGCGGGGGAAATATATTGTATTTTTATCAGACGGAATGCCTAACTATTATTTGGATATTGTTTATCCCTCGGGACAAGAAAAGAGTGTCCAAGATTTTTACGGTATAAGGCCATTCGAAGATGCAAGAGAGACAGCAAAGGATATTTCAATGTCCGGCATTAAACTATATACGGTAGGGGTAGGCACAGGTCAAGAGATTGATGTTGATTTTATGGAAGAGCTTGCGGAAATTGGCGGGGGTAAGTTCTATCATTCAAGTAATTCGGAAGATTTAAATGACATTTATAAGGAGATTTCTGATAGAGTAAATGCTCAGAAGATTAGCGAGATATATATTACCGAAAAACTGCCTGAAGGCATAGAAGTTATTACTGAAAATGTTACTTCAGAGGATAATGGAATACAGTTTGCATGTCCGGATATTATATTTAAAGAAGACGGGACAACGCCGCTTTCTATAGAAAAAGAGATTAAGCTAAAATTTAATGTTGCAGGTGAATTTACACTAAGTCCTGTTACCAAAGTGGATTATAAGGATTATGAAGGGAATGCACAATCTAAAATGTTTAATAGTATTACCGTAACCGTTACCAACAATTTTCACCTTGTGGAGAGCAGATATACGAACAATGATGTGGATATTCAGGGGGTTACCGTAGAAGGATTTAAAATTAAGGCAGAAACGGTTTTTCAATTGATGAATCAAGGGGTGAACAATTTCTCTTATGAATATGAATGGAATACGGGACAGGATCCTGCAGGGAATATTGAGTTTACTATAAATGAAGCCAATATTCGGTTGGAAAAATATGATGAAAGCAATGGAGAATGGTCAATACTAAATGATTGTACTGTTGAGGTTGTTAAAGCGGAAGACAGCCAAGCCGATACCGGTAAAATGATTTTGTCAACCGGTCATTTAGGAGTAGGAAAGTATAGAGTGGTCTTTTATATAACTCCTTGCAAAAAATTGCAAGCATTTATACCATATGAAGGTACGAATGTTTCCAATACTACAACAGTTAAATGGACGAATATAAGTTCAAACAGTGAAAATACCCATATTTTTGAAGATGGATACAAGGTAAGACCCAAAGGAAAAGGAATTTAAATTAAGGAAAAGAAAAAAGTAATAAACCTGGAAGTACTTTTTCCAGGTTTATTCTTCTCCGGATAATATAATTGCTATATTTGAAATATTGTATAATTTTTGAAGGAAATTGCATAGTAATGTAGAATATTGATATTAAAAAGTGTATTTTAGTTTTTAGTCATCATAGTATATCAGTTGAATAATTCAGAAGGAGTGTAACGATATATGATTAAATTCTGGGAGTTTGTTCTTAGACTGTTTGGAATGCGAAAGGAACAACAGAAGATGGAAGAACAAAATGATGACGTTGTTTCTCTCCCGGACGTTCAAAATGAAGAAATTCAAGAAGACACCATAGACGGCAATCAAGCTCAAGATAATGGCATGCAAAATAATAATGTTATTGAAGACGATAAAAATACTGGCATTAGCAGTTTAGGGGATGTTCATTATGCCACGGAAAATATTCAGAACGCATCTATGGACCACAACAATAAAATGGATCATCTTGTGAAAGAATTGGATGAATTAAAAAGAAGGTATCATGTTGAAGAATCGGCAGTTGTGGCCGATGAGCCGGAAACAAATAGTAATCATGAAATGGAATTAGAAAATGATACTGAAAAAAGCGGTAACAAATTGCATGAAGTAATGGAAAAAATAGCAAGGCTTCAGAAGGATGCAGCTCTTGCCGTCGAAAGTAAAATTGAAGCGTTGCCTGCTATTGGAGCGCTTACTTTGAATGATAAAGATGCCGTGGATGAAGTAAAAGCTTCTTTTGATATGTTGACTTCTGAAGTGCGGGAACTTATTTCTGAAAAAAATGTCAATAAGCTTCATGAGGCGGTCAGCAAGATTGCAGAATTACAGGGGGATGCGGAAGCTGCAGCAGCTGTGGAAAAGGCTATTGATTCTTTGAATCATTTGGCACAGATTACCTTGGCCGATAAGGATGCCGTTAATGAGGCCAAAGCGTTGTATGATGCTTTGACGTCATCTCAGAAACGGTTGATATCACAACCCAAAGTGACAAAATTAGAAGCAGCCGTATCAAAGATGAATCGGCTTCTTGAAGCTGTTGAAATTGCTGCAATGGTGGAAGAAGCTATGGATCAGATCCCGTCCCCGGAAGACATTACACTGGAGGATAAACCTGCCATAGACAAAGTCAAAGAAATGTTTGAAAAACTGGATAAAACCAAAAGGGACTTTATACCTCGCGGTAAAATTATAAGTTTTACAGCTGCCGTTAAGAAGGCTGAACAACTTCAAGCGGATACGGATATGGCTTTAAAAGTGGAATCCGATATAAGAAAGCTTCCTTCTGCAGGCAATATTACCCTTGCTTTTAAAGAAACGGTAAATAAGGTAAAAGCGGATTTTGACTCTTTAAATAAGACACAACGGGAAATGATTTCTTCCGATTTGATTAATAAATTAAATGAAGCGGTCAATATTATTATCAAACTTCAGGAAAATGCCTATGCGGCCGAGTCTTTTGCCTATAGGGTCAATAGTCTGCCGGATATGGATCAGCTCGATTTGTCTTCAAAATCCATCATTGAAGAGCTGACGGCCATTTATAAGGATATGGATGATCAGATAAAAATCCTGGTTGATTCTGCCACCCTTCAAAAACTTTATAATGCTGAAAAGAAAATAAGAGCTATTCAAGATGATTTTAATATGGCAGGTGAGGTAGAAAAAGAAATTGATGAAATTGTTGCTTTGAAGGAAATCGATATCAACTATCAGGAAAAAATAATCCATGTGAAGAATAATTATGATTCTTTAACGGAAATGCAGAAATCTTTTATTCCTAAAAGCAAAATTATAAAATTTCATTTTGTCGTTGACAAATTATCAAAGCTCCAACATGAATATAATACAGCCAAAGAATTTGAATCGCTTATTTATCAGTTACCGGAATTGGAGCAGATTACGTTGGAGCATAAAGAAAAAATCAGCAATTTAATGATGCAATGGAATAACTTTAAAGAAGAACAAAAAGGAATGGTGGATTCTGAATCCATATTGTTTTTGGAAAATGCCCATAAAAAAATATTGGAGTTGCAAACAGAGGCTGATCGGTTGGCAACATTGAAAAAGATGGAGAAGCAAACGGAGGAAGAAGCGGCTGTGGCTTTAGAAGAGCATAAACCGATTGTAGAGCAAAAGGAAGAAATAGAGCTTCAAGAATTTGATCAAGTAAAAGACGGAAAGTTCTCGGTACTTATTGTAGATGATGCGTCTTTTATGAGGACCATACTCCGGAAAATTATTGAAGAAATTGACGGGTTTGTAGTTTGCGGGGAAGCCGTTAACGGACATCAAGCCATTGAGCAGGTGAAAAAACTGAAACCGGATATTATTACCATGGATATTACCATGCCGGACATGGATGGAATTGTAGTTGTAAAAGAGGTGTTGCAGATTCAGCCAAAAGCAAAGATTATTATGTGTACGGCCGTTAATCAGAAAAATATGATTATCCAGGCCATAAAAAACGGAGCAAAAGATTTTATCACCAAACCTTTTGACAAAACCCAGGTACAGGAAGCATTGAAAAATGTAGCTACATTATGATTAAAGGCTTCCGGGAAGAAACATTTTCATGAAGCCTTTTTTGTTTTTTAGGGAAGGAAGACTTTCCGATTAAATGAAAAACTTTTTGAAAAAGAAGAGGGAGATGGATGTATGCGTTTTAAAAATTACATGGAAGAAGTTGTACTACATATGATTCCGTCTATTTTGTCGCAAATTGACTGTTGCCGTTGTGAGAGGTGTGTTGCAGATGTTGCTGCAATTGTATTAAATAATGTGCCGCCTAAATATGTGGTAACCGAAGAAGGCGAAGTATATATGAAGGTGAATGAATTAAGAAACCAATTTGAAGTGGATGTTACAACTGCCATTATTAATGCTGCCAACATTGTAAAAAATAATCCGAAACATGCGATAGAGGGAGGAAATGATGAGAAATAATATTGTACTGACTGGATTTATGGGCACAGGAAAAACAACCGTCGGCAAAAAAGTTGCGGAAAAACTGAATATGAAGTTTATTGATACGGATTCCGTGATAGAACGGGAAGAAGGTATGAGCATTTCCGATATTTTTTCTCAAAAGGGAGAAAAGGAATTTCGAAAAATTGAAAGCAGAATTGTGAAAAAAGTGTCTCAGAATACCAATTGTGTTATTGCTACAGGCGGAGGGGTCGTATTAAATAAAACAAATATGGATTGCTTAAGAAAAAACGGGATTATTATATATTTTGAATCCGATGTGGAAAGTATATTTAGAAATGTAAACGGCAGCAGAAACAGGCCGTTGCTCCAAAGTGACGATTTAAGAATTCATATTTATAATATGCTTGAAAAAAGGAAAAATTACTATATGAATCATGATTATAAAATCAATGTTGGTAATTTAACCGTTGAAGAAGTAGTCAATAAAGTAATTGATATATATAAAAATCTGTAATATAAGGAGATGTATATGGAAGCAAAATTTGGACCTTCAGGAAATTCCGATATATTTTATGAGCAAGGGTATAAATCGTCATTGCAAATGCCGCAGTGGTTAAAAGAAATGGGGCTTGATGCGTATGAGTATCAATGCAGTAAAGGGGTAAACATAACCGAAAAGACGGCAAGGCAGTTAGGTAATCATGCAAGAGAGCATCATATATATATGAGCGTACATGCGCCGTATTATATTAATCTTGCCAGTCCGGAAGAGGAAAAAAGGAAAAAAAGCATCGAATATATCATTGATACAATGGTTGTTGCCAATTGGATGGGAGCGGAGAGAGTTGTTGTACATCCCGGGTCGTGTTCGAGTATAAGCCGAAAAGAAGCCATGGAACTGGCGAAAAAAACTTTAAAAAGTACCATCCAACAGGCAGATGAATTGGGGTTGGGTCATGTTCATATTTGTCCTGAAACGTTAGGAAAAATCAATCAATTAGGTACTTTAGAAGAGATTATGGAACTGTGCAGGCTTGATGATCGGTTAATACCTACCATAGATTTTGGGCATTTGTATGCAAGAGGTTTAGGGACATTGAAAACAAAAGAGGACTTTGAGGCCATCTTTAATATGATTGAGAACTCATTGGGACAAGAAAGACTGAAGAATTTTCACAGCCATTTCAGCCGTATTGAGTTTACTGCAGGAGGCGAAAAACGTCATTGGACTTATTCTCATACCCAGTATGGCCCTGAATTTTTGCCTATTGCCGAAATTATATATGAAAGGGATTTAAGCCCTGTTATTATTTGCGAATCAAGAGGAACAATGGCGGAAGACGCTTTAACGTTAAAGGAAATATATAAGAAAGTGAGGACTCATTAATGAATGGTGAAAGAAAACTACTTGTTATTCATGGACCAAATTTGAATTTACTTGGTATTAGAGAAAAAGATGTTTATGGGTCGGAAAGTTTTGAAAGCATTAATCAAAGAATAAAGGAGGAAGCCGAAAAACTTCATGTTCATGTTGAGATATTTCAATCCAATTGGGAAGGAGCCATTATAGACAAAATCCATTCTGCGCGATGTAATTTTGACGGGATAATCATTAATCCCGGTGCTTATACCCATTATAGCATAGCCATCCGGGATGCCATAAAAGCTGTTGATATACCTACCATTGAGGTGCATTTGTCCAATATTCATGCAAGGGAGGAATTCCGCTCTAAAAGCGTGATTGCCCCGGTATGTATCGGTCAGATTTGCGGAATGGGGGGGAATAGTTACATATTAGGGTTGCATGCATTATTGATGTACTTTAACCAATGATAGAAAAAATTTTTCTTGAATTTTATTTGTTTTTCTATTAAACTATATAACGAACTGTACGTAAAAAAACAGGAAATGCAGTGATAATTTACATAGATTATCATTGTCAATGATTTATTTTTAAGACGGAGGGATTTATGAATGATATCAGCTGGAGAATTTAGAAACGGTATTACTTTTGAATTTGAAGGAAACGTATATCAGGTGGTTGAATTTCAACATGTGAAGCCTGGAAAAGGCGCTGCGTTTGTAAGAACCAAATTAAAAAACGTAATTACCGGGGGCATTATTGAAAAAACGTTTAGGCCTACCGAAAAAATGCCGAAAGCTCATATTGAGAGAAAAGAAATGCAGTATTTGTACAATGACGGTGGTTTATACTATTTTATGGATCAGGAGACTTATGAACAAATACCGTTAAATGAAAGTCAGATTGGGGATTCTTTGAAATTTGTAAAAGAAAACATGATTGTTAAAATCCTTTCCTATAAAGGGTCCGTATTTGGTATAGAACCGCCTACCTTTGTTGAATTGGAAGTAACGGCAACCGAGCCCGGTTTTAAAGGAGATACTGCAACAGGTGCGACAAAACCTGCCACCCTGGAAACAGGAGCTACGATTAATGTTCCTCTGTTTATCAATCAGGGAGATATCATCCGAGTGGATACAAGAACCGGGGAGTATATGGAAAGGGTTTAATGGGAAAAATAATAGATGCCCATAAAACAACAAAGGAGGAAGCATAATGGACTACTTAGCTGAAAGAGTTGCATACCTTAGGGGACTGGCGGAAGGGATGAAAATTGACGAGAGTTCCAATGAAGGGAAATTACTGAAAAGCATTATTGACGTACTTGGCGATTTTTCGGAAGCTGTTGCGGACCTTGAAGATTCACAGGCTCAGTTGAGTGAGCAGGTAGAAAATATTGATGAAGACCTGGCACAAATTGAAAGCGATTTCTATAAGGATTTTGATGAATATGACGAGTATGAGGATGAATACGATGATTTTGATGAAGAAGATGATGAATTCTGCGAGATTGAATGTCCTCACTGTCATGAAACCGTTTATTTGGATTACGATATGATTGAGGAAGAGGAAGAAATTGAGTGTCCCAACTGCAAGGAACCTATTGAAATTGAATTCAAATGTGATTGTGAACATTCGCAGGAGGATTAACAAAATTGTTAAAAAAGATATTGGAAAATTCCAATATCTTTTTTTCATTCGTAAAAAAATATATAATAAATCAACTTGTTTTATCACAAACTAAGAAATAATGAGAAGGAGTTGATTTATTATGTTGAATAGTGTACTTGAAACGCGAAGCGTAAATGACGGAATGCATAGAATTATGCTGGAAATTCCGGAGAAAGAATTTGAGGCCGTATATGACCAATATACCAATGAAATAGCGGCTGAATTTTTGACTTACTATTTGGAAAACAGGAATGATGACGGAAAGCCTGCGGATATTCAAATTAAGCACGATAAGGACAATCACGTGGTACGGATTGTTGCGAATCTTCATTATTCGGAAAACGAACATACCGATTATAGCAGACATTATGGGAGTTATTTTGAAAACATTGAAGAGAAATAAAACTTTTTGACAAACCACAAAAATACCACGGACGGTATTTTTAGCATCACCCGCAACACGGATGTTGCGTTGATGCGGCCTAAATGGATATTTGACAAGCTGATGAGTCTGTGCACGAGAGATACCAATTTAGGAATATATGAACCGTATTCATTATATGACATTATCATTGGTTTTCCATATTTGTCCGCTTGTACGACAACCCCTTACAACAATAACGATTTATTCGTATATGAAGTCGTATCCATAATATGGTTTAAGAAATTGACGCCATTTGTTTCCATGCCTGCTTGTTATTTATTACATTTTATTTACAAAGAGTTAAAAAAGAAAGGGAAATAGCATATTTTGTCGAATACAATAAATAGGTCAAATGATTTGTGAGGTGTATTTTGGTGAAAAGAGTCTTCTTACTATGGATTTGTATATTACTGTTTATTGCAAACATCTCGGCTTATGCTCAGGATAATGCGTCAGAGGGGACACGGTATTTTTATGACGGACAGTGGCATGATTATCATGTTCCTCCTACTTATTTACAAGTGAACGGTGAACAGCTTGAACTGGAAGTTCCGCCGCTCATCTTTCGAGATAATGCGGTTGTTCCGGCAAGAGCCGTATTTGAAAAAATGGGTGCTGCTGTGACGTGGGACGGTAAGAAGGCACAAGTAGGAATTCACATGAAAAATATGGAAATTGTATTAACCATTAATGATACAACGGCTGTTGTTAATGGTAAAAAATATACGATGAATATACCACCTAAAATTGTTAATTCCACCACCATGATTCCGGTACGTTTTGTTGCTGAAAAATTAGGAATGAAAGTTGGTTGGATAGAAAATAAAAGATTGATTACCATTGATTATGAAAATACAGAATCGGAAAAACAAGATATTTCGATTAATCAGATAGAGTTTTCCGTAAAGGATGCTGAAATGGTCATTACGATTGCGGCAGACCGGGAAATTGAGCACTATAGTTATTTTGAATTGAATGACCACCCAAGGTTAGTATTGGATATTAATCATGCGGTTTTGAATACTACCAGCAGTAATATTTCGCTACCTGATCAGAATATTTATCAAATAAGAGCAGCTCAGCATCAAATTAATCCCAGCATAACAAGAGTTGTGGTCGATTTAAAACAATGGACCGAATATCGAGTGGAACAGTCGGAAAATAAAGAACGTATTTTTGTTTATTTTACTCTTAAGAAAGAAAATATTAATAATATCGTTACCGAACCAGGAAATAATTTATTAAATGTTACATTAAATCCGTTGGCGAAAGATAAGCTGGTTGTCATTGACCCCGGACATGGCGGTGCGGAATCAGGGGCATTAGGAAGAAATGACAATGGTGAAATTGAAGTTCAAGAGAAGGACTTGAATTTGGATATTGCTTTAAAAACGGCAAAACTTTTAGAGCAGGCAGGCGTAAAATATTATATGACCCGAACGGATGATTCCACGGTTGGCTTATATGACCGGCCTGCCATAGCAAATCAGCTTAATGCCGCTTTGTTTGTCAGCATACATAATAATGCCTTTACGGATACAAGTGTTAACGGCACGGAGGTATTGCATTATCCCGAAAAAGACAATCCTGAATACGGGATTTCCGGTACCAGACTGGCTGAATTGGTTCTGGAAGAATTATTGAGAAATTTGGGGACAACCAACAGAGGGTTGCGTGACGGTTCAAAGATGGTGGTTATTAATAAAGCGAAGATGCCTTCCATTATAGCAGAGATCGCCTTTGTGACCAATCCGAAGGATCGGGCCAACCTAATGAATGATTCCTTTCGGCAGAAAGCTGCAGAGGCCATAGCCACTGCCATTATAAGAGCTTTAAATGAAAGTGTGCAATAAAATCCCTTGTAATATTTTGATGTATATGCTATAATACAACAAAATTAATCTTTTCAGAAGTGATGATGGAGAGGAGTAGGCAATTACTTTGCCCCAGAGAGAAAGTATCACCGGCTGAAAGTACTTTCGGTTAAAGTAATTGCTGAAGTTCGCTCTTGAACTGCATTACTGAAATGGCAGTAAGTAATGCCGGCCGAAGCCGTTATCTTTAAGAGTGTTTGCCGTAAAAAGGTATGTTACGGCAAAAATCAGGGTGGTACCGCGGATATAAAACCTTCGTCCCTACATAGGATGAAGGTTTTTTGTTGCTAAGAAATTATTTGGCATTTGTTTATATGTCTATGAGAAAGGAGAGAATGATGATGAAAGAACAGCTCAATCATATTAAAACGGAAGTGGAAGAAGCAATTAGTATCATTACTTCATTAAATGATTTGGAAAGTATAAGAATAGAATATCTAGGGAAGAAAGGCAAGTTAACTTCGGTACTTAGGGGAATGAGGGATTTACCACCGGATGAAAGGCCGATTATCGGTCAAATGGCGAATGACATAAGGGAATATGTTGAAGAAAAACTTGAGCATGCTAAAAAGGATATTCTGAAAAAAGAACAGGAAAAGAAACTTAGAGAAGAAGTGATTGATATAAGCATGCCGGGTAAAAGGAGAGTGAGAGGAAAAAAACATCCTCTTACGCAAGTATTGGAAGAAATTGAAGAGATTTTTATAGGAATGGGCTTTGAAATTGCGGAAGGTCCGGAAGTGGAATTGGACTATTACAACTTCGAAGCGTTAAATATACCGAAAAACCATCCGGCAAGAGATACACAGGATACATTCTATATTCATGAAAATATATTATTAAGAACCCAAACATCGCCCGTACAAATTCGAGTTATGGAAAAAACCAAGCCTCCTATCCGTATCATAGCACCTGGAAGGGTTTATCGTTCCGATGCGGTAGATGCTACGCATTCACCGATATTCCATCAAGTAGAAGGACTTGTGGTGGATAAACATGTAACCATGGGCGATTTAAAAGGAACGCTTGAGGTGTTTGTTAAAAGATTGTATGGCGATGATGTTAAGGTAAGGTTTAGGCCGCACCATTTTCCGTTTACGGAACCCAGTGCGGAAGTTGACATTTCATGTTTTGCGTGCGGTGGAAAAGGTTGCAGTATGTGTAAAGGAGAAGGATGGATTGAGATATTGGGCGCCGGTATGGTACATCCTAAAGTGCTGTCAATATGCGGAATCGATCCGGAAGAATACAGCGGCTTTGCTTTTGGATTAGGGCTTGAAAGGATTGTAATGGGAAGGTTTGGCATTGATGATTTGCGGTTGTTCTATGAAAATGACGTGCGTTTTCTGAGGCAGTTTTAGAAGGTAGAAAGTAGAAAAGTTGGAAGAGTTGGAAAAGTTGGAAGAGTGGAAAGTGGACGCCATACATGGCGTCCGTATAGGAATGTACCAACTTTTTGTACGCTATATCTATAATGACAAAATGTTCATATAAATTTTAGAAAGAGAGGTAATGGTTTATGAAAGTTCCTATGAGTTGGTTAAACGATTATGTTGATATAAACATGAGTCCGGAAGAATATGCAGCAGGAATGACAATGTCGGGTTCCAAGGTTGAGAGCATTCAAAAAATGGGAGAAGAAATTCAAAATGTAGTGGTTGCAAAAATTTTGTCCATTGAAAAACATCCAGATGCAGACAGCCTTCAGATTTGTCAGGTGGACTTTGGAAATGAACAAACCCAAATTGTTACCGGAGCCACCAACATTAAAGTGGGGGATTATGTACCGGTTGCAAAACATGGCTCAAAGCTTCCCGGTGGCATTACTATCAAGAAAACCAAATTAAGAGGAGTTGAGTCCAATGGGATGATGTGTTCCATTGGAGAGTTAGGGTTAACCAAAGAAGATTATCCCCATGCTGCGGAAGACGGTATATTTATTCTTGAAGGCCAACCGCCTTTGGGAACGGATATTAAAGAAGTTCTTGGACTAAATGAAAATGTTATTGAGTTTGAGATTACTTCCAACAGACCGGATTGTTTCAGTGTAATCGGGCTGGCAAGAGAAAGTGCGGCAACTTTTGACAAAAAGTTGTTTTATCCGGAGGTAAAGGTACAAGAGTCCGGTGGCGATGTTAACGATTTTGCTTCTGTGGAAGTGCTGGCACCGGATTTGTGTCCTAGGTATGCAGCCAGAGTGGTTAGGAATGTAAAAATTCAACCGTCGCCCAAATGGCTTAGGGATCGTTTAAGGGCATGTGGTGTAAGACCTATTAATAATATTGTTGATATTACCAACTATGTCATGTTAGAATACGGTCAGCCAATGCATGCCTTTGACTTAAATTATCTTGCAGGAAGAAAAATCGTTGTAAGAAGAGCAAAAGATAACGAAGTTATTCGTACACTGGATGATCAGGAACGTGTTCTTGATAGCAATATGTTGGTGATAGCCGATGCGGAAAAACCGGTTGCGGTGGCAGGTGTTATGGGCGGAGCAAATTCGGAAATAACCGATGATACTCATATTATATTATTTGAAGCAGCTAATTTTAATGCCAGTTCGGTAAGGTTAACGGCCAAAAAACTTGGAATGCGAACCGAGGCCTCTTCAAGATTTGAAAAAGGTTTGGATGTTCATCTTGTTGAACAAGCATTGGACAGAGCTTGCCAGTTGGTTGATGAACTGGGAGCCGGTGAAGTGGTTGCAGGTATCATTGATGTCAATAATAGTAATCCAAAACCTATACAGCTTTTGCTTCGACCTGACAAAATCAATACTTTTTTGGGAACGGCTCTGAAAGCAGAAGAAATGGTGGATATTCTTAGGAAGCTTGAGTTTGAAGTGAACTCTGAGGATATGATGATTACGGTACCAAGTTTCCGTTCGGATATTGAAACGGAAGCAGATATTGCGGAAGAGATTGCTCGTATATATGGCTATAATAACATACCCTCTACTCTCTTATCCGGGGAAACTACGCAGGGGCAAAAGACCTATAAACAAAAGATTGAATCCAAGGTAAAAGATTGTTTAGTAGGCCAAGGGCTTTCGGAGATTATAACTTATTCTTTCACCAATCCGAAGGTGTTTGACGATTTGAATATCCCTTCGGACAGTGTTCTCAGGAATGCCGTGACCATTACCAATCCGCTAGGTGAGGAAAGTAGCATTATGAGAACTACTACCCTTGCTTCAATGCTTGAGGTATTATCAAGAAATTATAGTCATCGTATTGACGAGGTAGCGTTATTTGAATTGGGTACCATATATTTGCCGAAATCATTGCCTGTGAATGAGTTGCCGGAGGAAAAGGTTATGGTAACCGTTGGAATGTACGGCGGAGTGGATTTTTATGATTTAAAGGGAATAGTGGAGGAATTGCTTCATACTCTTGGAATCAAAGAATATACTGTTGAAAAAGAAAGCCAGAATCCATCCTTCCATCCGGGAAGAACGGCGAAACTGTACGTTAACGGCAAAGAATTAGGAATCTTCGGTGAGGTACATCCTGCCGTATTGGAAAATTTTGAAATAGGTATTCGTTCATACGTTGCCATGTTGGATTTTAACTTGTTGTGCAATGCATCCAACCTTAATGTGAAGTACAAGCCGCTTCCTAAATACCCGGCAGTAACACGGGACATTTCAATGCTTGTCAATGAACAGGTTATGGTGAAAGAGATTGAAACCGTTATAAAAAAATGTTCCGGCAAGCTATTGGAAGAATTAAAGTTATTTGATGTTTATAAAGGAAAGCAAATTCCTGAAGGAATGAAGAGTGTGGCTTATTCCATTGTTTTTAGGGCAGCGGACAGAACTTTAACCGATGAAGATGTGAATCATGTATTTGATAAAATAGTGAAAGCACTTCAAGAAAATCTTGGTGCACAACTGCGATAAAAGTGTATTAATGAAATTGCAAATGTGGTATGTATTATGTATAATTATTTTACAATGTAATATGATAAATACAAAGGAAGGTGAGTAGGATGAGCACGAATGAAACGGTAAAGTTTAATGTGGAGAACGAGAAGGAAGTAGAAGTTCGGCAAGTTATTATGAAGGTATACGAAGCGTTGAAAGAGAAAGGATACAATCCAATCAACCAGATTGTGGGATACATTCTTTCCGGAGACCCTACTTACATAACAAGCCATAATAATGCGCGCAGTATGATAAGAAGGTTAGAGCGGGATGAATTATTGGAAGAGCTTGTACGAAGCTATCTTAGCAAGGAATCATAAAATTTCTTTTAATTTCAGGACTTTGCTGGTATGCAGCTTTTCTATCATTATATTACAATGGAATGTTTTTGTGAATGCGGACAGTCCGTTGGACGGCTTGGAGAACCAAGGACACGATGATAGAAAAGCTGTTGTTGTAATATTAAATTATTGTGGTTTCAATGATTTTTTGTCCATGCCGTTTTTGAAGGAATTGATGGGTAAAAGTGCAATTGGTTTAATGAATGTTCGAGGTGCATCAAAAACCGACAGTGTTAGCTCATATGCTTCTCTGGGCGCCGGTGCCCGTGCCAATATGCTTTATAAATTTTGTGGTATAACGACGACGGAATCCAATTTTGTTCTGACTGATATAGAAGAGATTATAAAGTTAAATGAATCCAACTCTTATTACCCAAAAATAGGTTTACTGGGTGATTTTTTTCATGGGACGGGTAAAAAAACATCCGTCATAGGGAAGCATGACTGTTTCATGGTACCGGCTGCTTTACTGGCAACAGACCGTTTTGGAAACATTGACGGTGGCGTGTTCCATCAGTATATAGATGAACCGGATTATTTATTGGATGTTTTTCAAAAAGAATATAGGAGCAGTGCTTTAACGGTTATTGATATAGGAGATCCCTATACCAATCAAGTTTTGAGTACCGGCGGCTATGTGGACGGTCATACGAAAAATATTTTGAGAAGAGTAGGAAATGAGAATTTTTTTATTGACAGAAAAGCGCGGCTTTCTTATCAGGCAAAAAATGATATATTAGCAAAGTTTGACACACTCATTAAAACCATTGTAAGTGTAGTAGATATCCAAAATACCCTTCTTATTATTTTATCGCCGTTTTATAATTCTATAGACGCACGGAATGGTAATAGGCTTACGCCTGTTATTTTTTACGGAAAAGGTATAAGTCCCGGATTGATACTGTCTGATACAACTCGTAGACCGGGGATGATTGCCAATATTGATATTGCACCAAGCATTATTCATTTTTTTGAAGGAGATGTATCGGAAGTAACCGGCCGGCCGGTGAAATACAAAGAAAGCAGGAACAATATTGATGCGTTAAAAGATTTAAATCGTATGGTTGCATTTCATTCGGGTAATCGAACCCGTATTTTAAGAACATATATTAGTATTCAAATAATTGTTTTAATTTTTATATTGATTTTTTTGTTGTATAGAGGGAAATATGTTCTAAGAATTAATGACGCTTTGCAAAGTATCATATTGATGATTCTTGCCACACCTGTTGTTTTATTAACGGTACCCTTGTTGAAAATATATCATACAGGATTTTATTTCATGCTTGTACTTGGAATGGACGGTTTATTCATTTTGTGTTTAAATAAATATGGAAAGATGGAACAGAATAAGTTAATATATATCTCAGGTTTTACTTGTATCCTATTGATAGGAGACATGCTTTGCAACCAAGCCTTAAATAAAATTTCCGTTTTAAGTTATGATGCGGTGATAGGTGCAAGATATTATGGAATTGGAAATGAGTATATGGGAATATTCATTTCCTCTACCTTGATTTTTACCGTGCCGCTGACCGTTCAAAAAAAGCTACCGAAATGGTTTACCGCATTATTCTATATATTAGTGGTAGGTATGATAGGCTTGCCGTTTTTAGGTGCCAATGTGGGTGGAACTATAACGGCAATTGGTTCCTTTGGCATTGCATTGTTTTTCATTTATCAAAAGAAAATTACGCTGAAAAGTATTATTATTTTATTATGTGCTGTAATCTTCATTGTTTCAGCTTTTGCATATTATGATATTCATTTTTCCAGCAGTCGGTCTCATTTGGCTCAGGCTTTGCTGTCTTATTCCGTCAGCGGAACGGCGGTTCTCTTAGGAATTCTTCAAAGAAAGCTGGAAATGAATTTAAAACTTTTGAGAACAACCATTTGGAGCAGAGTTTTACAGGTTTCGGTTTTTGTTGTCATGGTACTTTTAGTCAAACGTAGGGGGACTCTAAAAAAATTGTTTCTAAAGTATTCGGATTTTTCACCGGCATGGTTTTGTATCCTTGTTGCCGGTATTACAGGAGCTTTAGTGAATGACTCGGGCGTAGTGGTTACGGCAACATCCAATATTTTTTTGATGTTTAGTTTGTTATATTTATTATTGGAGGAGAAAAAAGTTGGAATATACGAAGTTGGGGAAGACAGGCATTAAAGTGTCAAAATTGTGTTTCGGAAGTCTTACAGTAGGCCCTCTTCAAGCCAATTTGCCGATTGAAGAGGGAGCGGAAGTAATCAGCCAAGCTTTTGACAGAGGAGTTAATTTTATTGATACCGCTGAGCTGTATCAGACCTATCCTTATATTGCCTTGGCTATCAAGAAATCACAAAAGGACATTGTAATTTCTACCAAAAGTTATGCTTATGACCGGGAGGGTGCCCGAAAAAGCGTAGAATATGCAAGAAAGGCATTGGATAGGGATGTTATTGACATTTTTATGCTGCATGAACAAGAAAGCGCGTTAACCCTTAGAGGCCACCGAGAGGCTTTAGAATATTTGTGGGAATGCAAGCAGAAAGGGATCATACGTGCCGTAGGAGTGTCCATGCATCATGTTGCAGCGGTAAAAGCAGTAGTGGACATGGACGGAATTGATGTGATTCATCCGATTATTAATTACAAGGGATTAGGCATTGTTGACGGAACCTTGGATGAAATGCTTGTACAGGTGAAAAGAGCTTATGACAAGGGAATCGGAATATTTGCAATGAAACCATTAGGTGGTGGTAATCTTTTGGCAGACGTGAAAAAGTGTTTGGATTATGTTACATCCATCCCGTACATTCATTCCATTGCCCTTGGGATGCAGTCCGTGGAAGAAGTGATTGCCAATATTAATTATTTTGAAGGGAGAGAAACCCCGCAAGAAATCTTGGAACAATTAAAGAAACAACAACGGTCATTACATATTGAAGATTGGTGTGAAGGATGTGGAAACTGCATAAAAGCATGTGCACATGGAGCATTATCTATCCGGGACAATAAGGCAACGGTGGAGAAAGAAAAATGTGTTTTATGCGGTTATTGCGGAAGCCGCTGCCCGAATTTTGCAATTAAGGTGGTGTAAGATGGAAATATGTTCATATATTCCTAAATTAAAATTCTTCGAGCACAGACTCATCGGCTTGTCAAATATTCATTTAGGCCGCATCAACGCAACGTCCGTGTTGCGGGTGATGCTAAAAATACCGTCCGTGGTATTTTTGCCTAAATGTCTATTTGCCTTCGCCGTGATTCTGTAGCACTCAGAATAACAGTTTATCCATATATGAACATATTTCCATCTTATCGTGTGAGGCCGCAAATAGTAAGTGTTTTATTAAATAAAAAGGAGAAGAAACAATGAGAATCTTAGGAATTGATTATGGGGACAGCAGAACCGGGATTGCCATCAGTGACCCTATGGGATGGACGGCACAGGGCTTGGAAACCATCCAAAATAAAAGTATGAACCATGTTATACATAGAATTGTAGAATTGGTTCAAAAATATAATATTGAAAGGATCGTTGTCGGTTTCCCAAAAAACATGAATGGTTCTGTTGGGCCCAGAGGTGAACTTACCTTATCTTTTGTTGAAAAACTAAAAAAAGAAATCAGCATTGATATTGTTTTGTGGGATGAAAGGCTTACTACGGTAGCTGCCCATAAAGTATTAAATGAAACCAACGTGTGGGGCAAAAAGAGAAAACAGGTGGTTGATACCGTTGCAGCTACCTACATATTGCAGGGATATTTAAATAGTTTATCATAATTTTTTATTGATTATACAGAAATATAATGTTATTATTATATTCATATAAATCAATGAAGAATGATTCTGAGGAAGGATATGTTTATTCTGAAGCCTTTTGATAAAATTTCATCCAAGGTTGTATAAAGAAAGGCGTTAGGAATACAATATATATCATAACTATTAAAAAATGAGGTGAATATTGTGACAGAAGAAAGAGATGATATTATCGTGTTAACCGATGAAAACGGAGAGGAAGTGGAATTTGAACATCTTGATACCATTGAAATGAATGGTAATCATTATGTGGTGCTGCTTCCTGTTGAAGGAGAAGAGGAAGAAGAATCGGAAGTTGTCATTTTAAAAGTTGTCCCGGGGGACGAAGAAGACGAGGATGTATTAGTTCAAGTAGATGATGAGGAAGAATTGAATGAAGTTTTTGAAGAATTTAAAATTCGTATGGAAGATGAGTTTGATTTTGTAGAAGATGATGAGTAAGTAAAAACAGAGTACAGGAGGGCTTGAACCGGATGGTTCAGCCTTCCTGTACTTTTTTGCGTATAAATCACCTCTGATTTACCAATAATATATGATAAAAATGTCAGGATGAGGTGGAACCATGCCGATCAGAGTAGGAATCCCAAGAGCGCTTGCGTATTATGAATATTTTCCCATGTGGGAAACTTTTTTTCATGAATTGGGGATTGAAGTGGTGTTGTCTGCACCGACCACCAAAGTCATATTAAATAACGGCGTGAAATCTTGCGTCGATGAGGCTTGTTTGCCTATAAAAATATTTCATGGACATGTTTTGGATTTAAAAGACCGAGTGGACTATTTATTCATACCCAGGTTAAAAAGTGTTGCAAGAAATGAATATATATGTCCTAAATTTTGTGGATTGCCTGAAATGATTAAGTATTCTATTAAAGAGAATTTGCCCCCTATTATTGATGTAGAAATTAACTTAAGAAAAAATCCAAAAAATCTTTTTAAATCTTTTTTAATGATTGGGAAATTTTTTGCAGACAATCACTCTCAGATTAAAAATGCTTACGAAAAGGCAATGCAATCTCACTATGAATATAAAAAGAAGCTGGAATCCGGATACTTTCCTGATGAAATCCTTGAGCATAAAACAAAATGGAAGGTCCATGACGGTGATTTGTGTATTGCCGTTATAGGACATGTTTATAATATCTATGATCACTATGTCAATATGGATATCATAAGGAAATTCAGAGAACAGAATATCAAGGTCCTTACACCTGAGCATATCGATTCAGAGGCAATAGAACGCAAGGCAAATAGTTTGCCGAAAAAAATGTTTTGGACATTTGGAAAAAGGCTAATAGGTTCGGTATTGCATATTATAGAACAGGAGAAGGTTGACGGCATAATCTATATCATGTCTTTCGGCTGTGGCATTGATGCTTTTATATCCGAATTGTGCAAGATAAAAGTGAAAAGGGCAGGGAATATACCCTTTTATCTTATGACTCTTGATGAACATTCGGGAGATGCAGGATTAAATACAAGACTGGAAGCTTTTATTGATATGATTAGATGGAGGAAGCAAAATGAAAGTGACATTTCCGCATATGGGTAATACTTATATTGTGGTGAAAGCGCTTTTGGATTCACTGGACATTGATTTTGTAATACCCCCGCCATGCAGCAAGAGGACTCTTGAACTAGGAACGAAATATGCACCGGAATTGGCATGCTTGCCGTTAAAAATTAATATAGGGAATTTTATAGAGAGCATTGAAAAGGGCGCCGATACCGTTGTTATTACAGGTGGCTGCGGTCCGTGCAGATTCGGTTACTTTGGTGAAATGCACAGAGAGATTTTGAAAGAACTTGGTTATGATGTAGAAGTAATCGTACTTGAACTCCCTAATGGGGATGTGAAAGAATTTTTAAATCGCGTTCATAAGATTACGGGCGGGAAAAACGTCGTCAGTATTGTAAAAGCCGTTATAAATGCTACAAAGGTATCCATTGAAGTAGATAAGTTGGATAAATTGTGTGCCCAAATCAGACCAAGAGAAAAAACACGGGGCAAGACCGATTGGATTTTGAAAAAGTTTCACCATCAGATAGGAAAGGTAAAAGGAGCAAAAGAGATATTAAGATTAATTAGAAGTACGGCATCTGAAATACAAAAGATAGAAACGGATGCTAAAGTATCTCCTTTAAAAATAGGTTTGGTAGGTGAAATATACACGTTAATAGAGCCTTTTGCCAATTTTAATATTGAGCAAATGCTTGGGAATATGGGGATAGAAATAGATCGTTCTTTGACCATAAGCAATTGGATCATAGAACATATGATTAAACCGGCATTACACTTAAGAAAAAACAGGCCGTATGAGAAGGCAGCATTGCCGTATTTAAAAACAATGATTGGCGGTCATGGGCAAGAAACCATAGGAAACAGTGTACTTTATGCAAAACAAGGATATGATGGGATTATTCAGTTATATCCTCTTACATGTATGCCTGAAATTGTAGCAGAAAGTATTCTTCCTACCGTATCCGATGAACTGGATATCCCTATATTAACATTAATTGTTGACGAACTTACCGGAGAAGCCGGTTATAAAACAAGAATTGAAGCATTTATTGATATGTTAGAAAGAAGAAAGGAAAGGAAGTTAAATAACAGTGAACACATATTATTTGGGAATTGACGTTGGTTCCGTAAGTACCAATTTGGTACTCATTGATAAGCATTCAAAGGTATGTAGGAAGTTGTATATAAGAACACAAGGGCAACCAATTAAGATATTAAAAGAAGGATTAAAAAAATTAAAGCAGAGTATAGATGACGATTTCAGAATCGGTGGTGTGGGTACTACAGGAAGTGGCAGGCAGCTGGCTTCCGTTCTTGTAGGAGCGGATGTTGTAAAAAATGAAATTACTGCACATGCTGTTGCTGCCTTGGAATATTATCCGGATGTCCAAACTATCTTTGAAATCGGAGGACAAGATTCTAAGATCATTATCATAAGAGACGGAATCATTCATGATTTTGCCATGAATACGGTTTGTGCAGCGGGGACAGGTTCTTTTTTGGACAGACAAGCCAACCGGTTAAATATACCTATACAGGAATTTGGCAAGTATGCTTTAAAATCCACAACGCCCGTTCGAATAGCGGGACGCTGTGCGGTCTTTGCAGAATCCGATATGATTCATAAGCAACAAACCGGACAAAATCTGGAAGATATCATTTGTGGACTTTGCGAAGCTTTGGTCAGAAATTATTTAAATAACCTTGCAAAAGGGAAGGAAATTTTGGAACCAATTGTTTTTCAAGGCGGTGTAGCTGCCAATGTAGGAATTGTTGCTGCATTTGAAAAGGAATTAAATAAAAGAATATATGTACCTGAACATTATGATGTGATGGGTGCTTTAGGTGCTGCTATTTTAGCAAGAGAAGAGGCTACCAAAAAGGGAAGTACTGATTTTTACGGATTTGATCTGGTGAATAAAGAATTTAAGGCCAAGAGTTTTGAGTGCCACGATTGTTCGAATATGTGCGAGGTTGTGGAAATATTATCGGACGGTTATCTTATTGCCCGTTGGGGTGACCGCTGTGGTAAGTGGAACGGTGATTTAACGAAAAAGAGTGTGCTTTGCATGAATTCTGAAACGTCTGCGTAGAAAACAAAATATTGTTATAAAAAATAGAAATATTACCATGCATATGTTACTTGAAAAAGACCGATAAGTATGGTAATATAAAAATAACAAATCCCTGCTGTGTGCGTGATTTTGACATTGTTTTGGACCAACACCTATGAAAAGGGAGCCTTGGCTCTGGTTGTGGCATATATGCCCCCCGTTTTTACGGCCAGGGGAAATATAAAGCAATTAGGCGGGCACCCACCTGTGTGAGAACGGGTTTAAAAAATGTCATAATCACGGCGTGGTGGGGTTTTGTTATTCCATAGATAAATCAAAGATTTGTTTTGCCAGTAATGCTTTTCATCATATACATTTATGTCAGAGGATATATATACGGCATTCCTATAAATATTATTTTTGTAATTGAAATTTCATTATGTAGGGAGTTTTTGTGCTATGTTACATTCTTTTTCAAGAACGGAATTGCTTTTAGGCAGTGAAGCACTTACAAAACTTGCAAATTCAAAAGTTTCTGTTTTTGGTATAGGAGGCGTAGGTTCTTTTGTAGTGGAAGGACTGGTAAGGTCAGGTGTGGGAAAATTTGTGCTTGTTGACGATGATACGGTTTGCCTGACCAATCTTAACAGGCAATTGCATGCCACAAGAAAAACGGTTGGTCAATCGAAAGTAGACTTAATGAAGAAGAGGATATTGGAGATCAATCCTAACGCTGAGGTGGTAACATATCAGGAATTTTATACACCGGAAAATGCTGAACGCCTCATTCATAAAGATTCGGACTATATCGTAGATGCAGTTGATACCGTAACGGCGAAAATTGATTTAATTGTCAGGGCAAATCAATTCAATATCCCAATCATCAGCAGTATGGGGGCGGGAAATAAATTAGATCCTACCAAGTTTGAAGTGGCGGATATCTATAAAACTTCTATTGATCCGCTGGCAAAAGTGATGAGAAGGGAATTAAGAAAACGTGGCATAAAATCATTAAAAGTGGTTTATTCAAAAGAAGAGCCTATTACTCCTTTGGTTCTTGACAACACATGTAAAACTAATTGCATTTGTTCCAATAAGGAGAGAACCTGTACGGTAAGAAGACAAATCCCCGGAAGTGTTTCATGGGTACCTTCCGTCGTAGGATTTATTATAGCAGGAGAAGTTGTAAAAGATTTGATTCATTATGGTTCATGTTAATAATAAACAATTGCTATTATAAATAGGGAGGACGACCTATGGTTGCCCGTTTTTTTTGCAGAAATTTGTATTAGCAAAGGATTTTTTGATTTTTTATAGAATATATTATTTTGGATAATATTCTTTCTACGAAAGAAGGAGCAGAGTTGTGTATAATCAAGTAGATATTGAAAGATTGGATGCAATTATCAAAAATACCATAGAAGCCATTAATAACAGCAGAGGTCAAATATATGAAATAGCAGAAAATGCACGGAAGGAATGTAAACGCCTTGAAAAAGAACTGCGGGAGATGCAATTTCAGGTAAGACAGGTGATGCTGGATGTTCAAAAACTTGAAATAGAATTGAAAAAAAGTCGCAAAATTCTTGTAGCATTAAGTAAAAAATTTGAAGATCGTACGGATGAACAATTAAAAGATGCTTATACCAGAGCTGATAATATACGTATTGCATTAGCGGTAAAGCGTGAACAGGAGCAAAATTTGATTGACAGACGAAATGAGTTGGAAATACGTTTAAAGGAATCCCAAAAAACAGTTCAAATGGCAGAAAATTTAATCTCTCAAATTGGCATTGCCATGGGCTATTTAACCAATGATTTACATGCTGTAAGTTCACAATTGAAAACAATGCAAAGTCGGCAGAATTTAGGGATAAAAATCATTAAAGCGCAGGAAGATGAAAGACAGAGGGTTGCAAGTGATATTCATGACGGACCGGCACAAGCTATGTCCAATGTTGTGTTAAAGGCTGAAATTTGTGAAAAGATGATTAATATAGATATTAACAAGGCCAAAGAGGAATTGAAAGATTTAAAGAGAATCGTACGTAATTGTTTACAAGACATCAGAAGAATCATATACGATCTTAGGCCGATGTCATTGGATGATTTAGGCCTTATTCCCACCGTTCAGTTATATGTGTCTAAGTTTTCTAATGAAACAGGTATAAAAGTACACTTGAGGTCATTTGGAACTTATGTTGAAGAAGTTCCTGAAATTTCCTTGGCGGTATTTCGAATTTTTCAGGAATCGTTGAATAATGTAAAAAAACACGCTCAGGCTAAAACCGTAATTATCAATATAGCTTTTGGTAGTGAAAGTATGATTTTGACTATTGTAGATGATGGAAAAGGTTTTAATCTTGAAGAGGTCAATAAAAGAAACAATGGACCAAATGGCGGGTATGGATTGCATAGTATGAGAGAGAGAGTTGAACTTTTGGGAGGTTCATTGGATATTAAATCGGAACTAGGAAAAGGTACAAGGTTAAATATTAAAATACCATTAACAAATAAGGAAGGAAGTGTGGATATCGGATGATACGTATTCTTATAGCAGATGATCATTCCCTGGTAAGGCAAGGTTTAAAACAGATTGTTGAATTGGAAGAAGATCTAAAAGTAATTGCGCAGGCTTCCAATGGTGCTGAGGCCGTGGACTTGGCATTAAAATATAAGCCGGATGTCATTCTGATGGATATTAATATGCCTGTAATGAATGGCATACAAGCCATTACATGTTTAAAAGAAAAGAAATGTCCGTCAAAAATAATTATTCTTACGATTCATACGGATCGAGAATATCTTATTAAAACCGTTCAGTTAGGTGCTCAAGGTTATGTATTAAAGGATGCTGATTCAGATGTTTTGATTAATGCCATCCATACGGTATATAAAGGGGAAACCTTTATTCAACCCAATATGGCTACAGAGCTTATAAAAGAGTTCTCTAATGGGAAAGCGCCAAGTCAAGCCAAGGAGAAAGAATTATTGACACAAAGAGAATTGGAAGTGTTGGAGCTTATAGCCGAAGGAATGTTGAATAAAGAAATTGCATCCGCACTGTATATTAGTGAAAAAACGGTAAAAAACCATGTTTCCAATATTTTCAGAAAATTGAATGTTTCAGACCGAACTCAAGCAGCAATTTACGCATTTAAACACAATATTACAAGGAGATAATAGGATTTAAGTTTTTTATTATACGAAAAGTTTTGTTATCATGCAATAGGAAAATAGCCCTAAAGATGGGACTATTAGCGGATAGAGCCGAGCTAGGGAATGACTTATAATAAAAATAGGATAATGCCAATTTTAGCTACGATTATCAATTTTTATAGATTTTAGTTGGAAGAGGTGTATTTATGTATATCGCATTGGTATTATTGGCTTTTATCAGCATTGTCCTTGGTATATATAATTATGTATTTACGAAAAGAAAAGTCATTTCCAGATGGGAGAAATATGATAGATATTGATTGGTTTTATATTTATTTATAAACAAATATTATTTTTCAATTAATATTTCTCGTGCACGAATTCATCGGCTTGTCAAATATCCATTTATAAGTTGCACCAATACAACGTCCTAAATGTCTATTTGCTTTCACCGGGATTCCGAGCATTGGAAATAACGATTTTTTGTATATGAATATGTGTTCATTGGAGAGGCAACCGGTGGTTGTCCATAGGTAATGCAAAGCAGTTTGTTTGTACCACAATTTTATAAAACAGTCTTTACTTTAGCAGTGATTCAATCAATTTGTCTGCTGCTCGGGAAAGTGGAACGTTTTTTATGGTGCATATGCCTAATTTTCGTTTTGGAATTTCTTCAGCAATATTAATCTGAAAAAGGGTATTGCTTTCAATTTCTTTTAAAGCACTTTCCTTTAGGACATAGGCAATTCCCAACCCTATTTTGGAAAATTCAACCAATAATTCCACGCTTTCCAATTCTATTTCCGGGGTAATAACAATATTGTTTTCTTGTAGAAATCGGTCGAAAATTTGTCTTGTCATACTTTTCTTTTCAAGCATCAGAATAGGATATTTTTTTAATTCCTTTAGAGGAACATTTTTGTTTTTAAGCGCTGAATATTTATTACATGCTACAAATATGTCTTCTACACTTATAAACGGTTGAACGGAAATGTTATGGTCTTTTACAGGAAGTGTTACAATGCCACAGTCGATAGAACCGTTTTTCAGTAATTCAAGAATTTGATTGGAAGTTCTGTTAATCACCTGAATCTTTATTTTAGGGTAATTGCTGTTAAATTGTTCAAGATAAGGAATCAGATAGTATTTGCATATGGTATCGCTTACTCCCAGTCGGATTTCACCGGTTTCCAAGTTTTCGATTTCCTTAAATTTATTTTCGGCATTTTTAATAAAGTGGTATGCCTGTTCAATATGTTTAAAAAGGAGTTCTCCTTCCCAGGTTAGTTGAACTTTTCTTCCTTTTCTGAAAAAAAGTTGACCGCCGAGTTTTTCTTCTAAATTTTTAATAGCCTGGCTCACGGCCGATTGAGTAATAAATAATTTTTCTGCCGCTTGAGAAAAACTCTTGCTGGTGGCGGCATAGTAAAAGATTTTGTACAGTTCAAAATTAATATCCATAAGCTCACCTAATATTATATATTAATATTATTAACTTTACTTATTAATATTATCATATTACAATGGTATTGTGCAAGGTATTTATAATAACTCTTTAATAATGCGTTTCTTACAATGTACATATATAAAGATACCGTTCATATATTCCTAAATCTGTATTCTACGAGCACAGACTCATCGGCTCGTCAAATATCTATTTAGGCCGCATCAACGCAACGTCCATGTTGCAGGTGATGCTAAAAATACCGTCCGTGGTATTTTTGCCTAAATGGCTATTTGCCTTCACCGTGACTCTGTAGCTCTCGAATAACGGTTTATCCATATATGAACGGTATCTAACATAGGGGCGAACAGTGTTCGCCCGCAAGATCAGCCAAGCAAAATTTTGAATAATGGAGGTATATTATATGAATGCCACGGTACGCAGGGTATTTGTTGAGAAAAAAGAGGTCTTTAATGTAGAAGCCAAAGCCATGTTAGCGGATCTCAAAGATAATCTTGGAATTAAGGAATTAAAAAATGTTCGTATTATAAACCGATATGACGTATCCGGAATTACCGATAAGGAATATCGAATGGCTCGTAACACTATTTTTTCCGAACAACCTGTCGATAATGTTTATGATGAAACAATAGATATCGATCCGAATGTCAGAGTATTTGCTGTTGAATATTTGCCAGGGCAGTATGACCAAAGGGCCGATTCGGCTGCGCAGTGTATACAGATCCTTACGCAAGGAGAAAGGCCGAAGGTAAAAACGGCTAAACTCATTTTGCTGGAGGGAGAAATTTCAGACCAGCAATATAGGAGAATTAAAAGTTATTGCATCAATCCGGTAGAAGCTCAGGAGGCTTGCTTGGACAAACCTTCTTCTTTAGAGACAAAGGCAGAGATTCCTAAAGATGTGGAAATATTAAACGGCTTTATCGAAAAAGATGAAAAAGAACTTGAAATCATGTTAAAGGAATTGGGTTTGGCAATGGATATGGATGATTTGAAATTTTGTCAGGCCTATTTTAGAGATACGGAAAAAAGGGACCCTACCATTACCGAGATTCGAATGATTGATACTTATTGGTCCGACCATTGTAGGCATACGACGTTTTTAACTCATATTAAAGAGGTAACTATTGAAAAGGCCCATCTTACCAAACCAATTAAAAATGCTTATGATGAATATCTGATGTCCAGAAAATTTGTATACAATAACCGTCATAAAGATATTTGCTTAATGGATATTGCTACCATGGCTATGAAAGAGTTAAGAAAAAAAGGAATGCTTGAAGATTTGGACGAGTCGGAGGAAATCAATGCTTGCAGTATTGTAGTTCATGTGGATGTAAACGGGCAAGATCAGGAATGGCTGGTGATGTTTAAAAACGAAACTCACAACCATCCAACGGAAATAGAGCCCTTTGGCGGTGCTGCTACGTGCCTTGGTGGGGCTATTCGGGATCCTTTGTCAGGCAGGGCCTATGTATATCAAGCAATGAGAGTAACAGGAAGCGGTGACCCAAGGACAAAAGTAGAGGATACTATTCCGGGCAAATTACCTCAGCGTAAAATAACAAAAGGAGCAGCAGACGGATACAGCTCCTATGGAAATCAAATCGGTCTTGCGACGGGACAGGTTGTGGAAATATATGATGAAGGGTATGTTGCAAAAAGAATGGAGATAGGCGCTGTCATTGGAGCGGTACCAAGAAAAAATGTGAAAAGAGAAAAACCCCAACCGGGAGATATTGTTATTCTTTTAGGAGGAAGAACAGGAAGAGACGGATGTGGAGGTGCTACAGGTTCTTCAAAAGCTCATACGGAAGAGTCTTTGGAAACTTGTGGCGCTGAAGTGCAAAAAGGAAATCCGCCGGAAGAAAGGAAAATTCAGAGATTATTCAGAAATCCTGAAGTTACTTTAATGGTCAAGAAATGCAATGATTTTGGTGCAGGCGGTGTTTCCGTTGCAATCGGTGAGCTTGCCGACGGCTTAATCATTAATCTTGATGCGGTACCTAAAAAATATGAAGGTCTGGACGGTACGGAACTTGCTATTTCCGAATCTCAAGAACGGATGGCGGTTGTTGTGTCTGCGGAAAACGTAGAACGATTTATTCAGGCAGCTAATGCTGAAAATCTTGAAGCTACGCCGGTGGCAGAAGTTACGGACAATAAACGGCTTATCATGCAATGGAGAGGAAAAAACATTGTAAATATCAGTAGGGAATTTCTGAACACCAATGGCGCCCCCAAGAAAACCAATGTTGTTGTTCAGGCACCGGATATCCATAATAATTTTTTTAGGGTTGCAAAATATGAACATCTTAACGGCGATAACATATATAAAGCATGGCTTAATCATATGGAAGATTTAAATATATGCAGTCAAAAAGGTTTGGTAGAACAATTTGACAGTACAATAGGGGCAGGAACGGTTTTAATGCCTTTCGGAGGAAAGTATCAGCTTACTCCTTCACAAGGTATGGTGGCTAAGATTCCGGTGCTGGACGGTGATACGCAAACAGGTACCGTTATGACTTTTGGATATAATCCGGTATTGTCCAAATGGAGTCCGTTTCATGGTGCCGTTTACGCCATTATTGAGGCAGTCGCCAAACTGGTAGTGATTGGAGGAAATTACAAAAAGGCAAGATTAACACTGCAGGAATATTTTGAAAGGTTGGGCAGCGACTACGGAAAATGGGGAAAACCTTTCAGTGCATTGTTAGGTGCTTATTATGCACAGATGCAATTAGGAATTCCGGCAATCGGCGGTAAGGACAGTATGTCGGGAACATTTAATGACCTATCGGTACCGCCTACTTTGGTTGCTTTTGCAGTAAGTACCGTAAATGTAAGTAAAGTTGTTTCACAGGAATTTAAAAGAGTGGACAGCAACGTGGTATATATTCCTTTAAAGCGTGACGGTTATGAGCTTCCTGATTTTGAGCTGTTGAAAAAGAACTATTCAGCGGTTCATGATTTAATTACAAAAGGAAAAGTGCTTTCTGCTTATACCGTCACAACAGGAGGAATAGCAGAAGCCGTTAGCAAGATGTGTTTTGGGAATAAAATCGGTTTTGTTTTTGAAGACGGAATCCATGAACAGGATTTATTTTGTCCGGAATACGGTTCGATTATCTTAGAGATTGCTGGAGAAGAAAATTTGGAGGAAATTTTACATGGCATTCCCTATATGGTACTGGGCCGTACTCAGCCAAACCAAAATATTCAGATAAAGGATACGGTCATCGAACTTGAAGCCATATTGAATCATTGGCAGCAGCCTTTGGAAAAGATATTCCCTACCAAAACGGAAGAACAGACAAAACAGCCTAAAACGTATATTTATGAAAACAAGCGAATGATGAAATCACTATTTCATTTTGCAAAACCGAGAATATTTATTCCCGTTTTTCCCGGAACCAATTGCGAATATGATACTGCCAAAGCATTTGAGAAAGCAGGAGGCATTACCGATGTACTGGTATTCAGAAATTTAACGCCACAACAAATAGAAGATTCTTTAAAGGAAATGGTAAAAAGAATTAATAACTCACAGATTATTATGATTCCCGGCGGGTTTAGCGCAGGAGATGAACCTGACGGTTCCGGAAAATTTATTGCTACCGCTTTTAGAAATCCTTTTGTAAAAGAAGCGGTGATGAACTTGCTGAAAAACAGGGATGGTTTGATGTTGGGAATATGTAACGGATTTCAGGCATTAATTAAATTAGGTCTTGTACCTTACGGCGAAATTAGGGATATGGATGAGTCTTGCCCAACATTAACCTACAACACCATCGGCAGACACGTTTCCTGTATGGTCCGGACAAGAATTGCTTCCACTCTTTCTCCGTGGTTTAACAACGTGAAGGTGGGGGATATTCATACCATTGCAGTATCCCACGGAGAAGGACGTTTTGTAGCGGGTGAAGAGTTGTTAAAACAAATGGAGGAAAATGGGCAAATTGCTACACAATATGTTGATGACAACGGTAATCCAAGTAACGACATCAGATATAATCCTAATGGTTCCATGCATGCAATCGAAGGAATTACCAGTCCTGACGGAAGAATACTCGGTAAAATGGGACATTCCGAAAGAATTGGTTCCAACGTGGCTGTCAATGTACCGGGAGAAAAGGATCAAAAATTATTTGAAGCGGGGGTTCGCTATTTCCAGTAAAATTTATAAGTATGGGTGCATTTAATTTAATTGATGGATATTATGGAAAACATTGCAAAAAGGATTAGAGCCTGTTAACGTAGTGGAGAAATAGCCACATCACCTGTCTGAGTGATAGCGAGTTTGATGTGGCCCGACACAAGTTTACAGGCTCTTTGCCTTGTAGCTTCAGTTTTTGGAATAATATTCATCAACTGAAAGATATACACTTCATAAGTATTTTATGTAGAGCTTTTACAAATAATATAAGGTGTATAAATGATGTGGTCATTAAAGGAGCAATCGTTATGATTATCGATGAGCATATACACCTTGGAGGATTGTTTAAAGATACTGATTATTTTCTAAAATGCCTTGACGATGCAGGTATTGATATGGTTCTTGCGGCCCCTTATATGTTTGAAGACAAAAATATTCCGAAAGTATTAAAAATGAAAGGGATACCGCCGGCTTTGGCCGGAACAAAGCCGGTCCTGGATTTGGTGTCCATGGTGATGAAGAATAAAAGGTTTGCCAGAAGATATATAAAAAAACTTCCGAATGATTATGTTGCGGAAATGACAAGAAAGTATCCTGACAGGATTTACGGAGTCTATTGGATGAATCCAAATGAGGAAGAGCTGTCAAATGTGGAGGAATATTTAAAAGACAATCATTTTGTCGCCATTAAGCTGCACCAAATTTTGTATCCCTGTGACCTGACGGGGAAAAATCAAGCCATTTTTGACCTTGCTGTGGATTATGACGTGCCATTGTTTATACATGTTTCAAATTGTGATGAAATAAGGACCATAATGAAATATATGGAAAAGAAGCCGAATTTCCGTGTAATTCTTGCTCACATGGCATTTTATGAAGAAACGGCAGAGGAAATTTGTGATTTTTCCAATATATATCTTGATGTCTCGCCCCTTTATTCCAACAGGGATGAAAAGATTATAAATGCCATAGAGCGTATTGGAGCGGACAGGATTATATTCGGAACGGACGCACCTTGTCCGGGAATGCAGAAGTATGCAGTCCATCGAATAAAGAATTTGAACATTTCTGAGGAAGAGAAAGAAAAAATATTGTCAAAAAATATTTTTCAGTTGATTCATCATAGAGTTTGCCTGAAAAACTAAAAATCTTATGATTTTTAGTTTTCATTTTGGAAAAATATATGGTAAAATAAATGGCGATATATTTGTACAGGGAGGAATTGGATGCTTAATTATCATACTATAAAGGAAAGTACTGACTTTATTCGAAATAGAATGAATATTCAGCCGCAAATCGGCATGGTTTTAGGTTCGGGACTAGGAATTCTTGCGGATGAAATTGAAGATGCGGTAGAAGTCAATTATTCAGAAATACCCAATTTTCCGGTTTCAACAGTAGAAGGTCATGATGGAAAGCTTATTATCGGAAAACTGAAAAATAAATATGTTATGGCTATGAAAGGCAGGTTTCATTACTATGAAGGCTATAACATGGATGTGGTATCCATGCCCATTCGAGTAATGAAGCTCCTTGGAATAAACAACCTTTTGGTTACCAATGCGGCCGGAGGCATCAATAAAGACTATGAGCCGGGGGATTTAATGATTATTAAGGACCATATTAAGTTTTTCAGTGACAGTCCTTTAAGAGGAAAGAATATGGATGAATTCGGTCCGCGATTTAACGATATGTCCAATGTGTATACCGAAGAACTTCGGGAATTGGCAAAGGAAATTGCCTACGGGTTGGATATGAATATAAGAGAAGGCGTATATGCCTTTATGCCCGGTCCAAGTTATGAGACCCCTGCTGAAATCCGAATGTTAAGTATTTTAGGGGCAGATGCCGTAGGAATGTCCACCGTACCCGAAGTAATTGTTGCTGCTCATTCGGGCATGAAGGTGCTGGGGATATCCTGTATTACCAATATGGCGGCAGGAATCCTCAATCAACCGTTAAGTCATCAGGAAGTGATGGAAACTGCCGAACGTGTCAAAGAAAGCTTTGGCATTTTGGTACGGACCATTATTGAAAAGTGGAAATTGTAGAATTGTAGGAGGGATTGAAATGCGTGAAAGTGTCATCCGAGATATTCATCTGGCAGGCAGCGGACGACAGAAAATTGAATGGGTCAAGAAAAATATGCCGTTATTGAGATACCTGGAAGAGGATTTTCGTAAAAATCAATATTTTAAAGGGTTAAGAGTGGTGGTATGTGTGCATCTTGAAGCGAAAACAGCATACCTTGCCAAGGTACTGGCTGCAGGCGGTGCAGAAGTATCGGTAACAGGAAGTAATCCGTTGTCCACACAAGATGATGTAGCAGCTGCACTTGTGGAAGATGGGTTGAATGTTTATGCATGGTATAATGCTACGGAAAAAGAATATTTTGAACATTTAAATGATGCTTTGGATATAAAACCAAATATTGTCATAGATGATGGTGGTGATCTTGTTCATTTATTACATAGTGAACGGCAGGAATTATTGCAGGATGTTTTTGGTGGCTGTGAAGAAACGACAACGGGCGTGGTTCGTCTTAGGGCAAGGGAAAAAGAAGGATTGTTGAAGTTTCCTATGATTGCAGTAAATGATGCATACTGCAAATATTTGTTTGACAATCGATACGGCACCGGACAGTCTGTTTGGGACGGAATTAACAGAACCACCAACTTGATTGTAAGCGGAAAGAATGTAGTGATTATCGGCTATGGTTGGTGCGGAAAAGGTTGTGCAATGAGGGCCAAAGGTTTGGGGGCTAATGTGATTGTTAGCGAAGTGGATCCGATTAAGGCCATTGAAGCAGTAATGGACGGCTTTCGAGTGATGCCTATGAGCGAGGCGGCCAAAATAGGAGATTTATTTATAACCGTTACGGGTTGTAAGAGGGTTGTCTATGACGAGCATTATAAAGTGATGAAAGACGGTGCAATTCTTGCAAATGCAGGACATTTTGATGTAGAAATATGTATTCCCGAATTGGAGGCGATGGCCGTCGAGAAAAAGGAAATGAGAAAAAACATCATGGGATACAAAATGCCGGACGGCAGATGGATTCATCTATTGGCAGAGGGAAGGTTGGTTAATTTGGCCGCCGGTGACGGACATCCTGCGGAAATCATGGATATGAGTTTTGCGCTTCAAGCACTTTCGGCAAAATATATTGCAGAAAACTATAAAAATCTTGAACATAAAGTTTATAAAGTTCCGGAAGAAATCGACCGATATGTAGCGCAGTTGAAGTTAAAGAGCATGGATATTGAGATTGATACGTTAACCGAGGAACAGAAGAAGTATTTGGCCAGTTGGGAAGGGTAAAAGTAGAAAGTAGAAGGCGGAAAGCAGAAGGTGGAAAGTAGAAAGCAGAAAGTAGAAGATATTGTTCATATATGGATAAATCGTTATTGTTGGGGCGACCTGTGGTCGCCCGCAGAGTCACGGTGAAGGCAAATAGACATTTAGGCAAAAATACCACGGACGGTATTTTTAGCATCACCCGCAACATAGACGTTGCGTTGATGCGGCCTAAATGGATATTTGACAAGCCGATGTATTAAATGGAGGCATAAATAAATGAATACTTTAATCAAAAACGCCACAATTGTTACCATGAATAATGAAAATGATATTATCAAAAATGGACATATCACCATTGTGGATGATCGAATTGAATATGTGGGTGAGAGCTTTCCGGAGGATTTTACACCTCAAATGGTTATAGACGGGCATGATAAGGTGGTTATGCCTGGACTGATAAACAGCCATGTACATACTCCCATGGGATTGTTAAGAAGTTATGCGGATGATTTACCTCTTCATGAATGGTTATTTGACAAAGTGTTCCCTGTTGAAGATCAACTGACATCCGATGATGTATATTGGGCCTCTATGTTGGGAATTGCGGAAATGATTCGGTCAGGTGTAACCGGCTTTGCCGATATGTATTTTTTTATGGACGATATTGCAAAAGCGGTTTATAAGGCAGGAATTCGAGCTCACTTATCAAGAGGGTTGCAGTGTTTTCAGCTTGATTATGATCTTGCACTGGATAAAAGATTGCAGGAAAATGAACGGCTTTTCCACGATTGGAATGGAGAGGCCAATGGCAGAATACGTGTCGGTTTTGGGCCTCATGCGGTTTATACCTGTGTACCTGAGTATATACAGGCCTGTGTTGAGTTTGCAGATAGGTTGGGTGCCGATATTCATGTTCACGTTTCCGAAACGTTAAAAGAAAATGAGGAATGCTATGAAAAGTACAAAAAGTCGCCGGTACAACATTTGTACGAACTAGGGGTGTTTAAAAGGCCTACCATAGCCGCTCATTGCGTACATTTGTCGGAAGAAGATATGGATATTTTATCGGAAAATAAAGTAAGTGTGGTTTATAATCCCGGAAGCAATTTAAAGCTTGGCAGTGGAATTGCACCTGTCACCAAGATGATAGATAAAGGAATAAATATAGCCCTTGGTACCGATGGCGCGTCCAGCAATAATAACCTTAACATGTTTGAAGAAATTCATTTGGCCGCATTGATTAGTAAAGGTGTGGAGCAAGAACCTACGGCAATAAAGGCTTATGATGCGTTGCAAATGGCCGCCACAAACGGGGCAAAGGCATTGGGGTTCGATAAAGACATAGGTGTAATTCGAGCAGGAATGAAGGCGGACTTAATTTTAATTGATATGAATAAACCTCATTTTTATCCAAGGCATAACATTCTTGCTAATCTTGTCTATTCGGCACAAGCTGCCGATGTGGATACGGTGTTGGTGGACGGAAAGGTTTTGATGGAAAAAGGGGAATTAAAGACCATCGATTTTGAAGAAGTGGTGTATCATATTAACAAGATTGCAGGTAGGATATTTGTGTAAGGACACTTTTTATACAATGTTCTTATAATATGATTCATTTATATATTAAGATTTTAGGAGGCTTCGTAAGTTTGGAAGGCGATTCTTGAATCGCCCCTACAATGGATACGGATTCATATATGGATAAATCGTTATTGTTGTAGGGGGCGACCTGTGGTCGTCCGCAGAGTCACGGCGAAGGCAAATAGACATTTAGGCAAAAATACCACGGACGGTATTTTTAGCATCACTATTTACTAATATAGCGAAGGTGTATGTCCATGACAAAATATAAAAAACTCTCCAGAGATTTTTATAACCGAGATACTGTCCAGGTGGCTCAAGAGCTTCTTGGCATGTATCTTGTACATCATACTCAAAACCAAGTATTAGTGGGCAAAATTGTTGAGACCGAAGCCTATAAAGGGACTATCGATAAGGCGGCACATTCTTATGGCGGGAAAATGACCGAAAGAAATAAAATTATGTTTGGAGCGCCGGGGTATGCATACGTATATCTTATCTATGGCATGTATATGTGTATGAATATTGTAACCGAGCCGGAAGGGCAGCCTTGTGCCGTTTTAATACGGGCTTTGGAACCCATTGAAGGGCTTGGGCAAATGTCGTTTAACCGGTTTTCCAAAACGTATCAGGAGCTTTTAAACAACCAAATCAAAAGCATATCCAATGGTCCGGGAAAGCTATGCATTGCCATGAATATTACAAAAGAGTGCTATGGGGAAGATTTATGCGGTAATAAATTATATGTTGCCCAGCCTGAGAAAAAGGAAAAGTTTGAGATGGTTACAGCAAAACGAATTAATATTGATTATGCGGAAGAGGCCATTCATTTTCCGTGGAGATTTTATATAAAAGATAATATTTATGTTTCGGCAAAGTGAAAATAGTTGAATGTTAATGTGGGGTTGTATCAGTCCCTTGCTGATTTTTATACAATTTTTCATTCGAATGGTAGATATCTTGCCGTAACTGTGGTAAAGTAGAAAGAGAAGAAATTCCGTGGAGGATTATATATATGCAATACAGAGAAATACTTAAAAAAATTATTGATAATGTGGAAAAAGTGATTATAGGAAAACGGCATTGTATTGAATTAATGGTTATTGCGTTAATTTGCGAAGGGCATGTATTAATCGAAGATGTGCCGGGAGTCGGGAAAACCACGATGATTTCCGCATTAGCTAAATCACTGAATTTGGATTTTAAAAGAGTACAGTTTACACCCGATGTTATGCCTTCCGACATAACAGGATTGACCATATTTGACCAAAGGAAAAATGAATTTGTTTTTTATCCCGGAAGCGTAATGACCAATATTTTACTTGCGGATGAAATCAATCGGACGTCACCGAAAACGCAATCCAGTTTACTGGAAGTTATGCAGGAAAAACAGGTAACCGTTGACGGGAATACGTATGAGCTTCCCAAGCCGTTTATGGTGTTGGCAACTCAGAATCCTGTCGAATATGTGGGAACCTATCCGTTACCTGAAGCGCAATTGGACAGGTTTTTTATGAAGATTCGTATCGGATATCCTAAACCGGAAGAAGAAATGCAGATGCTAAGTAATTTTCATGAGAATCTTATTCATCAGCTGACACCTGTAGTCAATGCAGAATCCATCCTTGATATTCAAAAACATGTTTTAGAAGTGACAGCGGATGAATTAATTAACAAATATATTATAGATATTATTTCTGCTACACGAAATCACAATAGTATTTTATTAGGAGTAAGTCCGAGAGGTTCCCTGGCATTGCTAAGAGCTGCAAAGGCCTGGGCATTGTATCAAGGACGAGATTATGTAATTCCTGATGATGTAAAGGTCATGGCAGTTCCTGTATTATCTCATCGTATCATTTTACAGCCTGAAATTGGTTTTAAAGGTTCCGATTCCGGTGAGATCATTATATCCATTATGAACGGTATTGATGTGCCTAATGGACTATAGGAGGGTTCAATGGTAATAAGAATAGTGACATATTTGTTTGTTGTTTGTGGGATAAGTTTTCTTGCCTTATACATAGGAGAAAATTCGTTGGCGGCAATTGTATGTTCTATGCTGCTCATTCCGGTTTGTTCTATAATGATGTTATTGATATCCTTTTTTCGATTAAGATATGAAGAAATCGTGGACAAACTTCAAGTAGGGAGAAATGAAAATATTACTTATACTCTTACCGTTAAAAATCGGGATTTTTTTATCTATCCAAGTGTCAATATTCATTTTAAAGAAAATTCCGGTCTTGGTTTGGGTGGACGGCAAGATGTCTGCATTTTACCACGTAATCAATATGATATTGTTCAGAATATTACCTGTAGTCACATAGGACAATACGATATCGGTGTCCGAGGAATTGAGTTATGGGATTTTTTCCGATTTGTTAAAATAAAAGTAAGAATGAAGGAGAATAGGATAACCATTGATGTCTTGCCGAAGATTATAACATTAGAGAGTTTCAAAGCAATTACCGGTGGAGAATATAATGGATCACATAACGGACATAATTCTCAAGTTGAAGATAGAACTGAAATTTTAGATATCAGAAGGTATGAACGGCATTTGCCACTCAAATATATTCATTGGAAGGTTTCGGCCAAGAGAAACGAACTGATGGTAAAAAAATATGATATGATGGAAGATAAAATGGTATACTTATTTGTGGATATAGGAAAATATGGTACACCGGATGACCACAAAAGGATTCAGGATATTGTTGTTGAAACGGTTATAGCAATATCCAAGTATTCTGTTGAACGTAATATTCCGGTTACCGTTTGTTTTAATAATGAATCTTTGACAGTCGTAAAGATTACCGATTCTTATGGTTTTCATATGTTTTATCACAGTATATCGCGCATGCAATTGGATAAAGCGGTGGATATTGAATATGTGATAGAAAAGTATCAACACAAAGGCATTCATATGAACAGTATGCTTGTTATAACGTCAAATATTTCGGTTGATTTGCAGAATCTTTTAATTCATGCGGTGAAAATTCGGGCTAAAGCGGCACTGGTATATCCTGTACCTGATATTCATCATGAAAATGCTGATGTCATTCAGTTGATGGAGGATTTGAATGAAAAGTCCGTTTATAGCTATTCCATAGCACAAGCGGATGATATTAAAAATATTTTGGAGAAATAAGGATGAAAAAGTCGGTACTATTTGAAAAATTGTTTTATAATCTTCTGGCAATTTTATATAGCTGGTCGGCCATTTTTTCTTTAAACTATTCCCTCAATTTATGTGTAGGGAAATTAAAGGTTTTTTATATTTGCGTAGTATTTATGCTCATTTTTAATATTTGGTTTTTCAATAAAATCACTACGATATCATGCTTTTTGATTTCCCTGGGAGCATTCTCTTATTATATTCATAACATTATAGAAACGGAATTATACATGGAGTATTATAAAAAATTATACCGGTTTGCCGAGTGGTTCTATCATTTTATCATTTTGGAAGAGCCTTTGGATGAACGTTTTGGGTTTTATATCGTTCTTTTTATTGGTTTTGCCACTTGTATTTATGCATTTATGGCTTTTGTGAAAAAGTTTTGGCTCTATTCGGCATTTTTTTGGGGAGTATTTTATTCATTTTCCATGGCTTTTTTAGGGTATAACGTTTATTTTCCCGGTATAGTGGTATATATTTTTTGTATGGTTTGTATGTTTGCTCGAAACGCATATAAGAGGAAAATAATATCAGCAGATATGATAAAGAGTGGACCGGAATATCAGTATGTTCTTTGGAGCATTCCCCTCGCCCTTATTATCGCACTGTCCACTTCTGTTTTTTCAAGATTGAATTGGTTGCCGGATTGGAAATATCGTAGTGCTGGTATTTATGTGCCGGGCTGGGTGGAAACCAATTTCAGAAGATTTATAAAATGGTATAATTCCAGCGATAAATTTTCTTTTATTGTAACGGGCTTTCAGCCGAACAGGCAATACTTGGGCGGTAATATTACCCTTGATGACAGTTTGGTCATGAATGTAAACTCAAACAACAGGATTTATTTGAAGGGGTCAATCAGAGATTATTATACAGGAAAGGGTTGGATTTCTACTTCCAATAAACAATATATCGTAAAAGACCAAAACATAAGCAATTACATTACGGACAGTTCTTTTAGTGAAGAAGAACATTTCCTGCAATTTCAACGGAAGATGCCGTCTTTTAATTTTAATAATGAATTATATAATCAGGTATTTATCAATGGTTTTGCAGAAATTCAACAAGTCAATTTTAAAAACAATATTATTTTTTATCCTGAAAATATCGTGAGTATGAATCACTGGAGTTACAATAATAAAAGTATTTATACCAATGATAACGGAGAATTTTATTTTTCAGGCCGTCCGATGCCGGACCATTATTATATTTATCATTACAGAATATTCAATAAATTTCATCCTTATGCAAAACAATTGTTAAACAGCAGTACTCCGGATGTAATAAAGCCGTTGCTGGATAATAATCCGTATTTGCTTGAAAAATATAACGATATCATCAAAAAATATACCAATCGGGATAATATACCGAGTTCGGTCGCTGATTTGGCAAAACAAATAACAAGTTCTAAACATACTCGTTATGAGAAAGTTCAGGCACTGGAAGAATATTTAAGTGCCAATTATCGTTATACGCTTTCTCCCGGATACCCACCGGAGGGAAAAGATTTTGTAGAATATTTTTTGTTTGATGCTAAAAAAGGGTACTGTAGTTATTACGCTAGTGCAATGACGGTAATGGCACGTTCCTTGGGGATTCCTGCAAGGTATGTGGAAGGATATGTTTTACCGGCTACTTGTGATAATAGTGGTATTTACAGGGTAACAAACGATCTTTCCCATGCGTGGGTGGAAGTGTTTTTTGAAGGTTTGGGCTGGATTCAGTTTGAACCTACTGCACCTTTTTATGCGTTAAACAATCAGCAGGATGTAAGACAGACTTTTGCCGATGATGCGGGGGTTGAAGAAAATAGGCAGGAAGAGTATATTTCGCGTTTAATGGGTGAGACAACCTTTGAAACGGCAGAAGAAACCGATACATATCCAACGGAAGTTCCGGAGCAGAGAGAAGCGGAATCTCTGTCAAAAAACGATAGCAATAAGGCAGTGGTGTATTTTTTGATAACGTTCGTTTTCATTATTGCAGTTATATTGTTCAGAAGGTTAATTTTTGAAAATAACATAAGAAAAGTATTGAATATAGCCGAAGAAAGGAATGTTGCTGTTCTTTATAAACGGATTCTACAAATGATGAAATTATATCACCAAAACAATCAAAGAGGCGAAACGCTTCTTGAGTTTGCAACAAGAGTAAATGAACATTTACCGCAAAATATCGGTAATTTTGAAGAGATAACAAGATTATATTTGAAGGCAAGGTTTGGTAAACTGAAATTAGAAAAGGATGAAAGGCAAAAAATTATGAATTTTTATCATGCAATGGTTTTGGATTTGAAACATCGGTTGAATATGTTTCAATGGTTATATTATCGATATGTATTATTGATGTTTTAAAATATTAACTATATCACGGATATATGTTCGTATATCCTTTAGTACCTGTATTCACTTGTAGGGGCGAACAATGTTCGCCCGCAATTGCAGTAAACTTCTATTTTTGTTAGTTCAAGGAGCGAAAAAACATGAAAATAAGATTAGCAGCACCTGTAACAAGGGATAGTATTGTCGATGGACCGGGGTTGAGGATGGTGATATGGACACAAGGTTGTCCTCATCGTTGCAAAGGCTGTCATAATCCCCAGACTCACAGCTATGACGGTGGTTTTGAAGTGGATGTTGAGGATATTGTTGAACAAATGAAACAACTCAAACTACATAAAGGAATTACCATTTCCGGCGGAGAACCGCTTGAACAAGGAGAAGCTTGCAGCATCATTGCAAAAGAAGCAAAAAAAATGGGGTTAGATGTATGGATATATACCGGATATATCTTTGAAGACATTTGTGAAAGAGCAAAGGCGGATAAACCGGAGTGGGCCGAATTACTAAAATGGGTTGATGTCCTTGTAGACGGGCCTTTTATTGAAGAACAAAAAAATATGCTGTTACGCTTTAGGGGTTCGGAAAATCAACGAATTATTGATTTGCGTGAAAAGGATATTTTTTGATATGTAGCTTCAGTTTTTGGAAGAATATTTATTGATTAAAAAATATGCATATTTTGTACATTTTAATATTGACAATTATTGTTTTTTAATATATATTAATGCAAATTAAGAATTTACAGATGAATTATCCAAATTCATCAATATAATGGTAAAATTATTTAAAAAATTATCTTATTAAAAAGTCAAAAAAGGGGGCCTGCATAAACATATGTAACAAAATGCCCATTTTGTTACTTTAAAATAATAATATATACTTCGACGCCACATTTATTTTTCCTGCTTATTTTAAATTTTTTGTAGAGCTACTTTTTATAATATTTTATAGAAAGCTCTTTTTTTTGCTTTTCCAAGAATAAACGTTAAAATTGAACCAAAGAATACAGTTCATCCTTTTGGTCCTGGTTTACTCCTATATAACGCAGTGTTATCCGTTGAGAACTGTGGTTAAAAGTATCCATGATAAGCCCGATATTATAGCGGGACATTTTATAGGTCCAGTATCCCCAGGTTTTACGTAGGCTGTGTGTGCCAAAGTTCTCAATGCCTACCGCTTCGGCGGCTTCCCGTAATATGCGGTAACTTTGAACCCTACCTATATGCCCACCCTTTTTGCTTGAGAACAGGCAGTCTTCTTGCGATAAATTTTGTGTTTTTATATATGTTTTTATTTCTTTTTTTAGCGCATCATTAATTTTTATTTTTTTCTCTTTGCCGGTCTTCTTTTCTTTCAGAATCAGATATTCACGAAAATGATAATCTTCTGTATAAATGTCTTTCACTTTTATCGGTAAAATATCGCTAATCCTTAAGCCTGTATTTAAACCAAATTTAAACAGTAATCCGTATTTTGGATCTTTATTTTTTAAATAATAATACATTTGCTTAATTTTTGCTTTATTACGAATGGGTTCCACAGTCATTCATTTATCCCTCCTTGACCATATTCAAATGTCTTTTATTGTTGTAATACTACTCAAATACGCTGGATATGCGACTTTTGCCTTAGTTAAAATGCAACAAAATGGGCATTTTGTTACTTTAACAATTTAATGGTAAACACAATAGGCAACTCATATTTTGACTACTTTGATTGATATGAGGAGGTGAAACGATGGCGAAAAGAGTTCTTATTGTGGATGATGCAGCTTTTATGAGAATGATATTAAAAAACATGCTTGAAAAGAATGGTTTTGAAGTGGTTGCTGAGGCGGAAAACGGTTCTGTAGCAGTAAGAAAATATAAGGCACTGCATCCTGACATTGTAACCATGGATATAACCATGCCGGAAATGAATGGTATTGAAGCATTAAAAGAAATAAGAAAGTACGATTCTAATTCAAAAGTGGTTATGATTTCTGCTTTGGGACAGGAAGTCTTCGTTAGAGAAGCCGTTCTGTCAGGTGCAAAAGGATTTGTAGTGAAACCCTTTAAAGAGGATTATTTGATTCAAACATTAAGAAAGCTATGATTGTAACACAATAAATTCCATTTTTCATTGTTTGGAAGGAGGTGAACAAAAGATGGAGAAACTTTTAAGCAACCAATATGTGGCTTACGAATTAGCAGGAGAAAAGTATGCCTTAAAAATCAGTGATGTATATGAAATTATCAAAATGCACAACATTACCCCAATACATAATAGCAAGCCTTTTTTGGAGGGAGTGATTAACCTTCGGGGCAAGATTATTCCTGTAGCCAATCTTCATAAAAAATTCGGGCTTGCTAATTACACACCTACTAAAACTACCCGCATTGTTGTAGTAAAAAGCAGGGATGAGATGATAGGGATCGTGGTTGATAAAGTAAATCAAGTTATAAGATTTTCAGACATTCAACCACCCCCGGAGATGGTAGCAGGGATTGACGGCAGTTATTTTGAAGGCATAGGTATTACGGAGGAAGGAGTCATCAGTATTTTAAATATTGATAAGGTACTTCATGAATAAGGAAGGGGGGATAGCATGGGTAATAATCCTTCAGATAGAGTTGAACCCGTGTTTGTCCTGGATGCAAAGCAGCAGGAACAGATTCGTCAGGCATTAAGCATTGGACAGAATGTTTTGGTATGCCAGGTAAAAATTGCAGAGGATAGTCCAATGAAATCCACTCGTGCCTGCCTCATCATGAACTTTCTGAATGAGTGGGGTACGGTTATAAGCATGGTGCCCAATGTCCTGGAAGTTCCGACCAATGCTGATGTTGACAAAGTAGCCTTTTTGCTGATTACCCAAATGAGTGCGGATGCATTGGCTCATAAAGCACAAAATGACCTAATGGATGTAAATGAGGTCAGCGTTTTTCCTTACCATGCTGAGAATTTGCAACCCCAAAAAAAGATTGAAAAAACAGATATAAAGACAGAGGATGAAGAAAAAAGACCTGTACATACTGTAAGAATTGATGTAGACCGTCTGGAGAGGATGATGGATCTGGTGGGTGAACTGGTGATTGAACAGATACGAATTGCTCAAATTGCAAATAATTTATATAACCAGTATCCATCCGATGAAACGGTTGACGATTTAATAGGGATTTCAAACCGTGTATCGGTATTAATGAATGAACTTCAGGAGGGAATTATGAAAACCCGTATGATCCCGGTACAACAGTTATTTAGCCGTTTCCCAGGGATAGTCAGGGATTTATCTCACTCATTGAAAAAAGAAGTGAACCTGATACTTGAAGGTGGGGAAACCGAAATTGACCGGACCATTATGGAGGAAATGAGTGACCCGTTAATTCATCTTATACGGAATGCCATAGACCATGGAATTGAAAATGCAGAAATCCGTAAACAGTTGGGTAAGCCTGAAAAAGGCACTTTGCGAATAACCGCATTACCCCAGGACAGTAATGTCATTATTACGGTGGAAGATGACGGAACTGGTATGGATGTACAAAAAGTAAATAATTCCGGACGTGGAGTAGGAATGGATATTGTAAAAAATCACGTCGAGAAATTAAACGGAATCATTGATGTTGAAACCTATGCCGGTACAGGAACAAAGTTCATTATTAAACTGCCTATAAGGCTTCCTCTTACATTGGCAATATTGAAGGGCCTTTTAATTAAAATTAACAATGAAATTTATGCCCTGCCTATGAACAATGTGGTTGAGATTGTACGGAAATCAAAAAATGAGATTAAGTCCATCAGTGGGCAAGCAATGGCAGTGATAAGAGATGAAGCTATTCCGTTGATATGGCTGCATGATTACTTTGGCATCCCGAGGGGGAAAGAGAGAAAAAATACATTGATTGTGGTGCTTGGAATAGCGGAACAGCGTTTCGGGCTTGTCGTAGATGAACTGATAGGGAACCAGGAAATTGTCGTTACCAATCTTGGGTCCTATATAGGCAGGGTAGAAGGAATTTCCGGAGCCACCATTTTAGGCGATAGAAGTGTGGCTTGCATACTGGATGTGGTAGGAATTTCAAAGTTAGTAAACAGTAAAAAGTTTTCTCAAACCGATGAAGAACAGTCCAAACAATGATGACTTCGAAATAATAGATAAATATAAATAGGAGGCGTTGTTTATGGGGTTCAAAAGAAATATGGCAATAAAATTGATGGAAAGTTCAGGTCTTTTTCAGAATGTGGACATGGCGGTTCACTCTGCTAAAAGACTTGATGAAAGACTAAAGGATTTATCGAATATTACGGAACAGGTTGCAAAAGGTACCATTGAACAGTCCTCTGCGGTTGATTCTACCAATTCCATGGCAGAAGAACTTTCAAAATCCATTAACGGTGTGGTAAACAATTCTGAAAAACTGATGGAGCTTGCCGAACAGTCCAGGCAATCCCTGGAAGAGATAACGGTTACCATAAAACAGGTGGCAGGCAATAGCGAGAGTACAGCAAGATCGGTGGAAGAAATATCCGGTTCCATTGAGCAAATGGGGAAATCGGTTAAAAGCGTAGCAGGGAATGCCGAAAGTTTAACAAGCTCAGCGGAGGAGATTTCCGTAGCCATCCAGGAGATTGTGGCATCCATTCAACAAGTGGCGGGAAATGCGGACAGTACTGCAAGTTCGGTAGAACAGATTTCCGCTTCCATCGAACAAATGGGGAAATCCATTAAAGGTGTGGCAGGGAATGCGGAAAGTCTGACGGGTTCAGCGAGAGAGGCTACAGAAGCGGTTCAGGAAGTGGCTGCATCCATTCAGCAAGTAGCAGGGAATGCAGAAAGTACCGCAAGTTCCATAGAACAAATCTCCTCTTCCATTGAACAAATGGGGAAATCCATCAAAGGTGTGGCAGGGAACGCCGAAAGTCTGAAAGGCTCGGCGGATGAGGCTTCGGCAGCGGTACAGGAAATCGTAACCTCCATCCAGCAGGTAGCAGGGAATGCAGAAAGTACCGCAAGTTCGGTAGAGCAAATATCTTCGTCCATCGAACAAATGGGGAAATCCATCCAGGGAGTGGCCGGCAATGCAGAAAGTTTGACCGGTTCAGCGGAAGAAGCGTCGGCAGCCGTTCAGGAAATAGTCGCTTCCATCCAGCAGGTAGCAGGGAATGCAGAAAGTACCGCAAGTTCGGTAGAGCAAATATCTTCGTCCATCGAACAAATGGGGAAATCCATCCAGGGAGTGGCCGGCAATGCAGAGAGTTTG